>JAAUXT010073557.1_pt1 | contig 47356 bp, 38 predicted proteins | sample 7278171 | NCBI WGS metagenome assembly JAAUXT01 (sample SAMN14350112, study PRJNA611818) | marine sediment metagenome | isolation source: surface marine sediment (1.8m) | place: French Polynesia: Moorea | collected 2018-08
CAGGGACTAATTTGGTAGTTGCAGCACCTGGTATTGACAACAAGCCACAACCAACTAACCAACATCACTCTATTATCACTCACCGCATTCGAAGTTCGAATCACCGCGAGATCTCGAGATCTATTTTTTCTATACTTTTTTCTGTTTATATTTTTCGAAAATGGTGTGTTTTATTCAAAAAGTGCAAAAATAAGTCAACACTCGGACAAGTTTCTTGACTCCCAAAGGTCACCGATTTGCAGGTTGCAGACAGATAATCTCAATCATTCACCCAAATTGTTCTTTTCCGGTCATATTGTGCCAACAACTATTTCACATGCACAGAAGAAGAAATTTGTTGGCCTTTTATTCATTTATTGGCTCTCGCAGAAGCGGAGATGGGCTATTGTGTTCCGGTGACCGCATCTCCTCAGCGCGCGGACAGTTCTGGGGTCTGGCGCCAGCCAAGTGTCAACCCCCGACGGGGCCATACAGATGAGTCTGTTTACCAACCAAGCAAAACTTTCTGAAGCTTATTTCACAAAAATCAATGCAAAAGAAAAGCGTCAAAATTTTCAGCTTTTCTCGGAGAGAAGGTCCCAGGACGCATGCTGTTGTCATGCCTTGTTGAAACCATCGCTGTTCTTTATGTCCTCGAGGCATTGAAAGCGATTTCAAAGAAGATATGGTCATCAGATTCATGGAGATTTTTCAGTGTTGGGAATTCAAGTGAACACTGCAGAAAGCGACATAGGAGACAGTGAAGCTGCTGATTACGAAGAAACAAAAAGCAACACGACTGAGCAAGCTGGAAAGAAAATTATTTGCACCATCAGTTGTACCAACATCAACAAGACACGCTGTTGGACACCTTGCCCGATAAAGGTGCATGTTGGGGTGACCAGGACATTTGTCTTGCTGTGCAGAAAGTCATTGTGCGTCAGGTTAAGGGGCCTTCTCCCACCAACACACGAACAATGCGTTTGTCGCCCAAACCCTCGCCTAGACCACAATGATTAAAATCATGTACACTCCTGGCACACGTGTCAAAATTGAAAAATGAACTTGTTTTCCTTGCCATCTGAAGATCGAGTCAATCGACACCTGGAAAATGCAGCCGCCTTACCTGTTGCTCCCGCAACGTGCTCCCGACATTGACAAAGAATCTAGAAACTGGCAGACAGAAAAGAATGTCACCTGATTGACTCGTCTCTTTCAGTGATCAATTTGTTTTCACTTGAAGAGTGGTCAGAAAACAAAATAAGTGAGCGTGATCCGACAGGATGAAAGACTTTCAACAACGTTGATGAAACAGAGAATTTCAATCGCGCTGTTGAAACAAAACAAAATAAAACAAAAATATTGTTTCAGCAAAGTGAACCTTTGTTTCGTGCACTTTGTTTCAAAATTCAAAATTGAAATAGACTCTGAAAGAATATTTAATTTTGACACGTGTCCGCCAGACGATTCGATTGTCCCAAGTAAATTACAAAGTTTTGCCTGGCGAAACTTGCTTGAGACGTGCAACTGAATTGGAGAACAATTGCGTTTTGACTGCTGCTTCCAAGACCCTGCACAATGCGCGGTGCTTGATGACGTTTTCTGTCAAACCTCCCTGCTGCCAACGTCAGGCAGTGAAAATGTGGCTCTTGAAATAATGTTGGAGACACACAACACACAGACAGTGAGTGAACCTCGGCAAGATCCAGCGTTTGTTCGCCGTGGTTTCCAGTGGACTCATTGTTTCATATTGTTGTGTGTCTATCTGCATGCACCAGGGGCCACTGTGTCACCGCTCCTCCATCAACCCCACGACCATCAATACTTCGGATTGACACCGTAATTACTACTTCTCGAAGGGGTCGTCGTGTCACTCATTCTCGTCCTGAAATCCTGCTTTAGTCACATCAGCAATCAGCCAATGGGAGGCGGCCCAGCCTCCCGTGCAGAGGCGTGGCGCCAATAGCGCAGCGCCTCTCTGTGCATCGCTGCCTGTCGCTCTTTAAGAGATCCTACGAGCCTGACTGGTGCTTCAAATGGTGTGAGCTTAGCATTACAGGCAGATTGATGTAATAGAGGCTGAGAAAAACTATTCTTGGTCTTTTTTCACTGGGCACCATATTTAACTGCAGAAAATTATACATAATTCGCCACCAGTGCTACTTTTGCTCGCATTTCGCAATCGACTTGGAACAATCAGCAAATTGGGACTGTTGTTGTTGTTTGAGTAGCATTCACATGCAGCTGAAGATTAAGCTGAACAAGAAGAAGATTCTAATCCCTGACTTGAGGAGCAACAATTAAAACGAGAACTGTTTCGCTGGACAAGACAGGAACTCAAACACCTGGAAGAAAAGGATCGTTGCACGAACAATCCGGACCTTCAGTGACATTGAATCTAAGATTTCGGATCTGAAGCTTGGACTGAAACCACACTCCCACGGTGATACAGCGAACATTAGATTTCAAGAAACCTCAAGTCCACGCAGATGCTGTCTCCTGCAGTTTCAGACTGAAAACCAAAGCGTCATCACCAAAACCGGGACGCGACCGACTCAGCGTCGAGAAGTAGCGACGTCCGCGTTTCACGTCTCGCTCCACGTCGCGTCGCGTCACGCGAGAAACACAACACGTCAAGCGACGTGCCACGTTCCCGCACCCAATCGCTGCACAAGCCGCCACGGTGGATTTCGGACTTAAGATGCTGAACATGGCGGGTCCGGGCGGGGACCAGGACGAGAAGAGCGCTTTCCTGGAGCTGGGGTCGCAGCCCAGCGTGATGCAGGGCATGGGCGTCGGCGGGCCGCAGGGCTCTCATCCGCACCACAACCCCTACCACCCGGTGTCGAGCCGGTACGGGGCCGGGCCCGGCCCGCAGGACTCTATTCACTACTCGCCGTCGTCCATGAGCCAGGGCCCCCGCGCGCCCCCGCTCCCCTACAGCCCCTTCATGCCGTCGATGCCGCCCCATGGACCGTACAACTCGCCGCACTTCACCCCGTACCCTCCCGCTCCCACGCCACCCTCGTCCAGAGAAGACTATTCTCGTAAGTATCTACATGTATCTTGATTGTGTGTTCCTGCGTTCGCGTGCAGAAAGCAACGCAAGACGAACAAAGAGAAATTCGGCATCAACAACAAGTTTGTTGTTCCCAAGCTGAAAATGGCGACTCTTTTATTTTTTTTTGAGGCGGGGGGGCGATCCCCTTTTCAGAAACTTCCAAGTACTCCCTCCCCCCGAATGGACATCTGCTGTGACACGAAGGGTGTTCTGGTCCGTGTTCAAAATTTACGCCGAGACACACATGTCACAAGGTGGAACAAAACATAATTTGCTGATCTCGTGAAACATCTGCATCTGATGTTGTTCTCTCTGATATGACACTTTTGCTCCTGTTTGGAATGCAGTAGTAATCTTCCTAGTAACTTGATCGAGAATAAATAAATTTGTTACAAAACAAAACTTCCCAGAAACAAAAATTCTTTGGAACACATCCAGTCGAAAATTTGAATAGATAAGGCGCATTTATTCAAAGTGCGGATTTTTTCTTTCGGTGAATTCAGGCCGAGCTGAGGCCGTGGGTTGCGCCAGCCCTCGGGAAAACTCCGTAAGATACGGACCTCATGCTCCAGCCCCGCGGCAAACCAAAAACAAGGCGCGCTTTATGCGCTCTTTTGAGGGAAATATGTAAAATATCATTTGCATCAAACTGACATTGTTCTTAACTGTAGTCTATCCCTGGGCTATGAAAACTATAACAGGAATTTTGTCTTTGTAGTCGCAGGGGAATATGAACAACCTACTTCCTTGCAATGATGGTATTCAAGACCTGTTTGGGTGATTACGTATGAGGGGAAAAATATTTGGGAAATTTACACCAATTAGTCCTGTCCACCTCAAGTGCTAATGAAGCTTTTTGCGAGGAAACTTCGATAAGATTTCCAAAGTTTTGTTGCGTCAAAATTGAGAGCAGCATTGTTCCTGTCACCTCTCTGGTGCAGACGTTTGCAAACTTATTCTCGAGCTCCTCTTCGCCCACTTCCACCGGTTGTTTGTCAAATAAATGACCAAGCACAAATGTTCGTTTCACATACATAACTGTCACAGATCAAGGAAAGTTGGTTCCTGACTCCTGTGAGGAAATTACAACAGTTAAATAGCAACAAGTGACTCAGGCAGATTTGGAGGTAAATGAGCCGCAAACTAAAGAATTCCCTCCTGTCAAACACAAATTGAGTGACCTTCATGTAAAATTCATCAAGCACCTTGGGGAAAACGGGGCAGTCGTGGCATGCGGCGCTTTAGACAAGGAGCTCCTTGAGCCTGGCTGTGCCCTTTTACGGCTTTTTCGATTTTTTACCCCCTTCACATGTTTGTTTGCTCACAATTCCCTGAGCCAATTTGAGGTGCAATGGAATAATCTGGCAAATGAGGTAAGATTGCCAAAGATTGAGGTTAAATAGCTTCTTGATTGGATAAAGAGCCTTGTGTTTGAGGTCTGATTACATTGCTGAAGTCCCTTGCTCAGTTGATGTTCAACACTCCAGCAACACACGCTCCAAAATTTACTGCGAAAACTGTGAATGTAATTAGAGCCACTCAGCTGATCTCTTCATTTGTTGCCGCAGTCCCCCACAAACCTCAGCAAAATCAATTGTGTTTTGTCCAACCAGCGAACATGCGAATAAATTTGATCCTCAGGTCAATTCTTCCTCTGGGAGGAACGGTTCAGACAATGGTCTTCTCTCCCCGACTGCACATTAAAATCAATTATGGTAAATTAATTAACAAACGCTTGTCCGTGACATTAAGATTATTCCACCGATAAGTTTGACGAGGCTATTTATTTATTATTGATGCTTTTGTGTTTTATTCACGGCGACAGTAAAATCCGATAATTGAACTTCACCGCGAAGAATAACACGAAGAGATCGTTTTGTCTGCCATGTCGCTTCACGCATTGAGCACGGTTTTGCCGGCCTGGTTTTCCACGTACGTCCACGACCAGGTTGAGTTCGAACCTCTATCCATGGTCGTCACCCTGCACGTTTGAATTTGATGGTTCGGACTCGACTTGAGTCGGATGCGGTTGGGACCTTCAGCTGAAAGTTTCTGTTTGAATTTCAAAAGTCAGTTTTGGAATGAAAACAAACTTCGCAAAACCAACCAAGAATATTTCACTGGCTTTCCAATTTACCGACTGAAGGTCTCTCGATTTTTAGCATGCTTGCAAAATGCGAAGAGGATTTCTGTTTCGCCAACAAAGAAAGGTAAACACAAAGACAAAGGCAAAGTGAGAAACGTAGACCTGTAAGATCCGATGTGTCCCTTCTTTTCAAAATGTGAGCTCTTTGTAACATGTGCAGGCAGAACCTTTTTCTCGAGACCATTTTGCAAGCAAGCATACGTATTTCTCTCAACTTTGTGAGAAAGTTGAGGAGATTGAAAGCAATGGATTTAACTTGAGTTCTCAATTGCAGATGTTCAACATTAAATTTACACTTTTGTGCACATTAATTGTTGTTTGGTGGTGGGAATTTTAGAAGTAGAATCAACAAATTCATGATTTTTGAAAGAAATTTTCAGATGCATACTCTGATTCCCAGCAAAATCAAAAACCACAAAACTTGTGAGCTTGCAGAATGAGACCCGAGAACAGTCGAGAAAGAGAGCGTCCACCCGGTCCGCCTGCTAAGCTGGGACTTGTAACACCGACCCGGGTCTTGTTTCCTTCTCTCCTCTAGTGAGCGCTGGCGGTATGCTGTACGGTGCAAGCGGTACTGCCGCAACCTACCCAACCACCACGGCAAGTGCTCTGGACCAACACCAGCAGCAGCCGAAATACGACCACCGCGGCAAGAAAATCCGCAAGCCCAAAACCATGTATTCCAGTTTCCAGCTTCAGCGCCTCAAGGAGAGGTTCCAGCAAACCCAATACATGTCGCTACCCGAGCGGGCGGAATTCGCAGCATCGTTGGGTCTGTCGCAAACACAAGTATGTATCTTTGATTCCTATCTCTAAAGCGTGTTCGTTTTTTCTCTGTTTCCCCTCTGCGCGTCCGTCAATCCGTCGCTTGGTGCGTGTGATGATGTGCTGTGTCCACCTGCCAACAACACCTACCTCCCCGCTGACTGACCCGAAAACGCACATCCGGTTTCGCGTCGTCGTCTCGTCCGGTTTCGCCGTCACGGCCGTCACCGCGCAGACAAGTCCGGGATGGAGGAGCAGCTGATGCGCAACGGGAAGGGCAAGAAGATGCGGAAGCCTCGCACCATCTACAGCTCGCTGCAGCTGCAGCAGCTCAACAAGCGCTTCCAGCGCACGCAGTACCTCGCGCTGCCCGAGCGCGCCGAGCTCGCAGCGTCGCTCGGACTCACGCAGACCCAAGTAAGTTCCCACCTCCGCCGTCCGCGTCCGCGCGGCTCAGGCCAGTTTTCCAAGGCCTCAGCATCACACTCACCTCTTCTTAATTTCAGCTGTATCGTGGTCAAAAATGCGTTTACATGTTCTGAAGAATGCATTTTGCCAAAAGATCTATTTTTCGACATTTGGGCTGCCCCACATGCATACAAAGTTGATTTTTCTTGTTCAAATACCACTATGTGCATGCATTAGTGCATTGTGTGGACATGTCAGGTTTAAAGGGACATCTCTTGCTGCACGGGACGGGACGAGAGATAAGAATCTCCGCCTGTCAGCTCTGCATACGGGTCCATGCGTCCCGCACTCACTCACATGTGCGGATGTCTTTGGTCGTTGAATCGTTGCTGTGTTCAATTGGCCTTCAGATCAGAAAACTAAGCTGCTATTTGGAATCGTTTCTTTGTGTGAGAACCACGTCAAGGCATGGAGACGAGAGGCAACCATTTTGAATCTTTTTTGAAACTTTTCTTGAAGTCAATTTGTCAAGAGCGCACAGTGACAGATGCGTGGCAGACAGAGAGGCGAGTCGCTCGCGTCGCTCTCTCCAGAGATGCTTCGGCCGCGGGGAGCTCCCTGCGTGCGCCGCGTGCACGAAAACTGCGTCTTCACCTCAATCCGCAGCTCCCCACCAACGCGCTCTCGAAACTCACCAAAACCAAAGCCAGTTTGAGCAAAACAGTCCTCAGCGAAGAAAGAGAAAAATTATGGCTTTGTCGAATGGCAGATTGACTCATTGATTCACAAATTTCGAACGAAGCGGAACCGACCTGCAAAATATTTTGGTCAGAAACTCTGGCCGATTTACTTCGAATGCAAGCAGCGTGCATGCGTGTATGCGTGACATTCAGTCACCCGTAGATACATTTACCTTTGAAAATGTATCCACACCGCAGATACCTTGAAGCCGAGCCAAGATAATCCGAAAATTGAAATGTTTTGTGTCTGAATTGAGTAGATTTTTCTGAAAGCCCTGGGATATGATACATAGTGGTTAGAAGGTAATTAAGAGAACCCGACAATGCTTTTGAGTACTCTTGCATTTGAGAGACACTCTGTGAGTTTGATGTGAAATTAAATGTGTGTAAAACGACCCGTAGACCATACCTGCTATTAAGACACACAATACTCGGGGGGTTTTGGTGGAAATTCTGCCCAACCATCCCTGGCTCAGTTACATGTTGCCGTTTTTACATCTTGCGGAGATGGCAACACTTTCCAAGGAATGGAAGTTCTGCAAGTTTCTGTCGTGTTTTATTTTTGTCCATGTCGGCTTCTTGTCGAAAGACAAGGTTCTGTGTGACAAGTCGTTTTGGGATTCAGACGCAACATTGTTTGGGTTCAAGTGGTATCTGGAAGCATTCCAACAAGAAATACTATTCTACCCCCATCAATGGCTGTAGCATGCGAGCCAAATACGCAGTTCACAGGGAGGAGAAATAGATAGGACTCTCCTCGGGTCCAAGGTCTTGGGAAGGGCGTTACCTCTGTGCCGTAACCAGAGAAGAAACGCAACAAGCGCCTTGATAGTTGCCTACTTGCATGTATAAAGCCCTGAAAGTCTTGGAAGCTTGCCTGCGGCCATTTCCCCTGCAAATTAACCTCATAGAGCAATGCACTTGGCATTCTGAGTGTCTAATAGGGCTTGATATAACCTGCACTGAATCTTCATTAGGTGCCCGCCATTGTTGTGTGAAAGTCAACCCACTTGTCTTTCAGGCCAATATTGATGCTCATTAATTCTTAATTGGCTCAAGTGAGAAGTTCTAGCACGCAGCATCACCTTTTTCCGTGCTGAAAATTTGGAATTTCACAATGATGTTCTTCGACCACGCCAGTTGAGGGTTGTGGTGAAAACAGGCGTCCGCAGTTCGAAGAGACTTGAACGGATCTCTCTGACCTGTCGGAATCACGGTGTTGTGCAGTGTTTCCAACAACGCACTCACACAGAAAAATGAAAATCGATCGACACGAGTGCGAAACCATTATCTTTTGTAATTTTACTCTGTTGAACTGCGGAACTGATTTAATTGTCCGCAGCCATATTTAGTGCTCCGGCTTATTGTTATTGTCTCTTGATTTTTCAATTCGCACGGTGCCACAGCCAAGAACATTTGAAAGTGTTTTTGTTTTTTTATTGAGTCTCTTGCCAATTCCTGAACGCTGCAAATGAATATTTTATTCGCTTTGCTTTCAGAGATATTTAATTTACTGCCTGGTCTTTGGGTTGATGAAAACGGTTGTTTTTGTTACCTGTTCATATTTGGTCAAATGTTCGAAGATGACTCAAAAATCTGTAACAGGAGGAAACACGTGTCCAGGTCATGATTTTGTCTGCCAAATCAGCTGCGTGTCTGAAGCTTGACATTTTCACGAAAATCGTTGCGGAACTGAAATTTGTCCACGCATGCCTGCTTCTTTTTTGCTATGAAGCGTCACTGGCTTTCAAACCAAGATGTCAAAGGGACAATAAAAATGCAAGAGCCCTGAAGAACAATTTTGCTAAATGGGAAAAATGCTCGGCGTGCTATCTGGGTTACATCGCCCTGAGACTTTTACACCCCTTGTTTCAATGGTTTGGGAATTGAACCCCAAAACAGAGAAGGGTTGAAGTAGAATGCCCGAAGAAGAGGAGGGACCGGGCCCCGGATTCCATGTTGAAGGTGCAGGACAAAGGCACCACAACTAATGAGGAAAGCACTTGCGTTGGGCAGGGTGCGGCTCGGAAATAACTGTGTGCCATGCAAAACTGTGCGTTCAACCAACAGCAACCAACAATTCTCGATCCCGGAATGGAAGAACGCTGCAAGCAACTTCCTCTTCCCTCAAACCAGGATCCACTGTTCAGGATTGAAAACGAGAATTTGACTCAGATGAATGAGTGTGGCTGATGACTGTTTTCCTCGTATGACTAATTCTGGACCAGTGTGGGTCCACAAGAGAAGTCGTTGGTGTATGTCCGAGGGTGTTTTCATTCGTTTGAAACAAAACCTGAGACAATCAACGTGGAGAACATTTCGCTTCGTGAACAGCAAAAATGGACCTCTGAGCTTGTGTCAAGTCGTTTCACTTGGCACAGTAATTTCATGCAGGCAGATTCAACATTGTGTGGTAATTCCTCTTGTTTGATTATTCAACCAATAATAACCCTTATTATCCCACAGGATAATCCTTTGCGCTCATCACTCACAATCTTGTTAGGTTCCAATTGTTCCAGTGCCTTCCCATTGTAACTCGGGCACAATGCGCTGCACACTTTGATGTTGACAAATCCTCAACTTACCGCGCATTAATACCCGCATTTCCGATCAGAAATCATCTCCCTTTCAGGAAGCAGGCACGTTGAAGCCCTCATAAAAATGTCGCCCATATGCTCGTCTCAGAACAGCGGCTTTGTGCCTGATTTTATTCTTTTGTTCTCTCCTTAAACTCCACAAAATGTGCAGTGCGTCCCAGATTCACTGACTGGAAAAGCCACGGTCCAACAACAGGAAGAGCGCTTTTCAATGTTTTGTAATGACTTCTCGGGTCAAATCCAGCTGCAAAACGATGAAGAAAGTTGCCCTGGACAAAGGTTGGATGTTTCTCAAGGGTGTTCCAGTAGCAGACGAGTCAGCTGTTCACATCCTTGGTGTACCTGCGCACGCTGCCTGTGCAAAACCGTGCAGCAACAGCACTCGTCTAATTGGGATGTTCATTTGGCAGAAATTGCACCATAATTGGGTGTAATCATTTTCGCACAAGTGTCTGACATCCGCCCACCTCGATTCTGCCCCTCACCATGGAAACCGGCTTCACAGTCGTGACGAACCTTCGTTCTGGGTGGAATTTTTGAGAGGCTGGAGAACCAGTGCATGCGATTGCCCTCTTGAGTGAAGATTCTCCAGTGTCACTTGAGAACCTTTGGCGACTCAAAATCGTTGTTTCAGTGGAAGGAAATCAGGAGCACGAAACTCTCAGGCCAGAGATGGGACCAACTGGTTTGGTTGAGATTCGGCGCATTGCAGCTGTAATTCTCCTTCTGATTTTTGTCTGCTTTACTTTCACTTTCGTTGGGTAGATAAATTTCATGCCAGCAGAAAATAAATTCGGGAACCGGTTTACAATTGCAGAGTTCGAGCCATATTGGTGTTTCAGAAGTTCATGTTGAACATGATCAGTCAATCAGATTCTGTTCGAATAACCTCCAATTATGGAAACGAAATATTTTCACGTTTCTGCCAAAAGGGGTAGTTTTGCATTGTGTCGTGTGAGCATGATAGAATTGCTAAACCATTGCAAAGTTTCGAGTGTTCTCCCCCTATCACCAGGGAAAGACAAAAAGTTTGGCATGATATGGTTTACAAGTGGCAAAGATAAAAGATACCTGGTCTCTTGTTGGAAGTTTGAGCTGAAAACAAAGCGTTGTGCTTGGAAGGGAGTCCAAATAACCTCACATTTGTGTTGGGCCGTTGTGCATGTACATACCGGGGTGAGAAGACGGATACAGTTTCAAAGCGAAAAACCCCACAAGAAAATGTCTCAATTTTCTTGAAGATGGGTGCGGGGTGAGAGTTTTTGCCCTCAGGGGGGTGCTTCTCTTTGCTCCAAACTTATCTCAAATTTCATCTTTGTCAGTGGAGAGAATCACTCTGAAACGCGGTTTGTCTCGCCACAGCTTTCTAGCACCATTTTGCCACCATTTCGGACTAAAACGTACGTCAAAGATGCGTCCCAGACAGTGTCAATTTTTTCGCACCAAATTTGGAGGCAAAACCCATGCCCCTGTTTTTGTGTGCAGCTGACAGACTTTATCTCTTTACGATTAACATGTGACATACTTTGGGACATTTCCTTTTTGGGTTCATTCACAAGAAACAGTTACAAAAACCATTGAAGTCATGAACATTGCCCCTGTTGTGTTACCACAGTCTCCGCGAGATTTTCCAAACTTTGTTTGTCCAAAGGAAACACAAACCCAAACTCTGTTTTCGGACCTTTTGGGTAGGCACGAAACACGAATTGAGTTTTAAATTTGGCACAAACTGAGTTGTTTTCTGGTTTGACTGACACACAGTGGACGAGCTTGGCTTGAACATGGACAACTCCTGACAACCACGGATCACACATCTGTCTGGGTTGCATGGCTTCCGTTGCCAAGAATGTTTTGACCTTTTTGCTGAAAAGCCCTGGACACTGACAAAACACAGCCCTTTACTCGTCACATCACGGCCTTCACATTTGGTGCTGAAGCTCCAATCGGACGCCACAAGACCAAAGGGTTCGGAATGGCTGTTTTGGCAGGGGGCTCTTTGCATGCGATCTGCTGTGCGAGGGGTGTTTCCGTCTCTTCATCAGGACCCTGGCAGAACACGTAGCCAAAACCTTGGTGTTTTTTTCTTCTTTAGAAAAGGATCATTGACAAAGGATCGCGAGCAATTCACAACTTTCAAGATCTGGCTGCAAACAAACAAACTTAAACCGAAATCGTTCAATTTTTTTCGCTGAAGCCTGAAAACTTGCGGACTCAACCATCAAGTCCAAAAACTCGCATCTTTTAGCATCACCAAAAAGAAGACATTGAGACATTTACATGAAGAGACCGCAATTCAAACTCATTAGAACTCCAGTTCAAAATGAGATTTACATTACAGTTTTACACCAGGCCTCCGGGGTAAAAGCTTGGCTGTGAGTTTCATACAAAGGACCCGCCGCAGCTGAAGGGGTATAAAAGTTTAAGAGCCCCTGTTTGGTTTGATGAAGCGATACTTTAAGTGGGAGACAAAGACAGTCTAATTTACCTCCCTGAAACTGAAGCAAGGGGCAGGCTGAACGGTGCTGAAACCCGTCACCAAGAACAGTTCCCGAGCGGCAGTGCAGGCTTTGCGTGGTTGGCAATGATGTTGTTCTTGGAGACAAAGAGTCAAGCAAAGTTCCTTTTGAATTTTGACTCAATGTGTGGTTTTTCCCGTGTTCCCTTTGCATTTTGATTCCACGTTGTTTTCCCAGACAGTGACTCTCTGTCTGCAGAGAGCAAAGTTGCAGAAGGCAGCAGTGACATTTTGTTCCAGCACCGTGCCTCGCATTTCGTGATATTTCCATCATTGTCGTGTACTCATTAACAAGCTCCATTGTAGCGTGTTTCAAGACACATGCCACTTGGAGTGCGGGCTACTTTAAACCCACACAGTGTAATTAACTCTCTGCAGCGGACGCACTTTTGGTGGGGTTTGTCATCCACTTGAAGCGAAAGAGAAGTGAATTTGGCTTCAGGACCGAATAGTGATGTTTCCACAGAGCAGCCCCTCTCAGAAGTGGGTCTCTCAAGAGACACTCGGGCGTGTGCGTGTTTTAGGTGGGAAACAGTCGTTCTTTCAACCGCTAAAATCCCCACCACCGTGCAGGCACAATGACATGCTCTCAAGAACCTGCATGCGTGTGCATGTATGGGCTCTTGCTTCTTGAAGAACCTGCCAAAAAGTAATCTACTTCCACGCAAGTGCGCTTGAGTTTGTTGCAAGTGATGTCGAACTACAATTTTGTGTTGAAGCAAAAGAACTCACGACGACACTGACCCAACACATTCGGGGACAGGATGAGGTCTTTGTCACTGGAAAGAATCGCGCAGCTCGTCAGCAGTCAAGACAACTCGCGGCGGCTTGCAGGCCATTGGATTCGCACAAGACTCAAAAGTCGCCAGTCAAATGTGAGTTGATTCTGCAGGAAACGTGTCAACCCACGTCCACGGGAACAGCGCGTGGATGGCTTTTCTCCAGCGCGGACCGCCCCGGGGGTGGAGAGCGGCGTCCAGGTTGAGGGTGGCCCGGGGCGCCGGCCGCGTGTCCGCCCGGGCCGCAGTGTCCCCGGGTCCAGCCGCCGGACACCTGTCCCGTCCCACAGTCCACCTCCAACAGTTTTCACAAAGCGAGACCTCGGCAGAATACTTGTGCGTGGCTGAAACAAATCAGATCATGATGTCCATGCAGTGCAGTGCTGATATTCATCGTTTTGTCGGTCACGCTTAACAGTTCACTCGATATTGATACAGATACGGAGTCATCGAGGATTCTGTACAATGGCTGGAGAAATCAAAAATTGTTCAAAAAGGTGTTCCTGAAGTCACCTACTGTGCTTTTGGGCTTCACGGTTGACACTTCGTCTCACCGGAGGGTTCAAAACCCAGCACCTGTCCCTCGGTTGTCCACCCCTAAGCTGTCCGCCGCCTCACCGTTCTCTGCTCTTTCAAAGCTTCTCTGCAGGAAAAAAAGCCGACACAGAATTCTAAAATTGAAATGTTTTGGTCAAGTAAAGGCACCTTTAAGTCACGGAAAACTCACTCTGGAGACTGCGTTTTCCAAGAGTGCAGATGTTTTTATCGCGACCTGGCAGGCCGGACAAAGGCGCGGTGGGGCCCCGCGGCTCCCCCTTCGGGACCCCTCCTTCCCACGGACAATGCCCCCGACCCCCGCGCACAGACATGGCTCAGGCCACTTTAACCTGGCGCCTGTCCCTGGACCAATATGTTCCCAAGCCTTTACCAGACCTGTCAACCTTGAACACTTTATGAAGGGCTTTATATTCCCAGTTAATATTCAACGTGAATTGAAGCCTTCTGTTGCATTTAATAACGCAGGTACTGGACTAATAACTGGGAGCTGCACAAGTTGTTGTCCGTGGTTTCAATGCAGGTTACACTTTTAATCACATTCGGTGAACCTGTGAGTCCAAATGGATGTCTTCCAAAAATACCGTTTCAATCTGGTTTGTTGCCTCTGAGCGCACGACTCGGTGGGGAAAACGATGCAGCCCAATCAGTCGCGTAAGGCATTCAGTCAAACCCGATCAAGCTGGCATTTCTTTCAAAAAAGAAGTGCTTTTCAGAAACATCTGATGTGATTTCAGTTGTGACAGACTTTTCAGATTGCAATCTAGTTTCCACCAACTTCAGCAGCCACTCAACCGAAGAAAGTTGAGTGCGCTTCGAATTTCCATGGCAAAGTCGAAGCGAAGCGGGTCCCCGGCGCCTTGGAATCGGACCTAATTATTTGAAACTTCCACCTTGGGTTTCGCCGGCATTTGGCCCTCGATTACCGTCTTTTCATTTAGGCCAGACGTCAAACGAAGTGTCAACCTCAGAAATGGTTTTGAACACAAATATGAAATTGGAGAACTATTCTGTTCTCCGCGAAATGCAGATTCAGAGGTTTTCTTGTTTCATGCGGTTTGCGGTGATTTGGTCTCCTCTGTCATTCGCAAAAATTGTCTTTCCGTTCTAACAGCTGAACTTGAAAAGCAGCTGAGCGTGCGTGTACTCACAGCAGCGCTGATCCAGAGTCGCGCGGAAGCGCAGCACTGCAGTCGCGCGGTGAATATTTCATGCGACTCATTGAAGGCGTCACCGGTGACAAATTAATCATCAATTTGTTGAATTCGCTTTTATCTCGGCCGCACGATGCGTGTGCTTGATCACGAGTAACCGTGTCGAGTCTTGATTACACACGCCAGATGAACATGTCTTTGTTTTCAAGATTGATCTGAAAGTCAGTTTCGACGCACTGCGCGTGTTTTGCTCCTGCAGTGTTCTGTAAAATCCAGTGTTTGGCGTTGATGTCTGAAAAAAAAGAATCTTGCAGTTTTGCTGAGGAAGGGAGTGTCGTCTCTGGTAGATTCCGTGCAAAGCGACAAAAATGAGCATTCATTAAATTGAGCTGGGTTTCTCCCTCAGAATCACCACTTTTCTTCTTGGAGCCCAGACAAGAACTCTGGTTTTAGCCCGGTGTCGAACGCACTGTTCGACTCAGGCATGTGGGTCTCTGTGTCAAATTGTTCTGTTTTGGTCGGTCGAAAGATGTTGGACAGAGATCTTTATCAATCTAAGATCTCAATCCATGTGTCAAAATCTTCACGAGTTGCCATCCCTCACCGCGCACGACACAACATCAGATCCACAGAGTAGATTATTTTCGTGCCATTCAACAACTTGTTCTGCTCTCCTGACATCCGCATATTTTGGATTTAAATTAATAATTGAGTGTCAACCGATATGCCTTGTGTGGGCCACATTTGCATGTGGACGTGCCGTAATCAGAGACCAAAGGCCTGGCAAAAAATGAACTCACACCATCGTACATGTGCCTTTCTTTCTGTTGTGGATCTCTGGAAGAAATGGTTTCAAACGATTTCTGCGAAGACAGCAATTTGAAAGGAACGATGTCCCAGAATAAGTTGAGAGACCAATTTCCAGTTTTGTGCAACAACTTTGTTGTTACTTTCTTCCAAATATTTCGCCTCATGGACGTTTTGTGATTATTCACACTCAAATTATTTTCCCCGTATTCCCTTTGGCAATGAGAAAGACATGTGGACACTAAAGTTTGAAGGAAAAAAGTGGAAAGAAAACTCATTTGAGAATTTTATGCAAAAGCCATGTTACAAAGCATCGGACCTTGCATTGAATTTGGATTTTAATGGCAAATACAAATATTTCTCTTTTCAGCCTTTGAAATTCTCCGTGGAAGGAGACCCAATGCCTTGAGCACTTAGGTAACACAACACGCAAGGGCAGAAACGCATTCAAGTCTTATACAATGAGCCTACACTCCAAATTGGATTGAATGGAGGAAACCCACGAAATGCTCTCAACTCCAATTTTTGCGATCATGCGGAAAACTTTTCATTGGGTGCATTAATTGTTGGATGTGGTGCGTATTAGGCACATTTTCCCATTATTTTCGCCCACAGCGAAACCTTCTTTTTCCCCTGGTTCCCCCAGAGAATTGTTTTTACCCAAAAAATGAACGGTTGACGTGTCATGCCAGGTTGGGAGGTGGGGTTGTTTCTTTGAGCAACTTCCAAAAGCAGCAAAATTCTCGACAAAATGCTCCAGGTGAAGGCTTTGAGGGAATTTCTTGATGACACTGACACCACCTTCTGCGAAATTTTGGCATCAAATAATCGGTTGGAAGAAAAGCAGTTCAACGTGACATGCCCATTATGATAGAGCATGTTACTCACCCTGCAATTTCATGATCACATTTTGACATCGCAAAGTGACGGGTAAACGTAATTTTTGGGCAAAACGCTGTCATCGCAGTTGCCTGTCAGTTCTTGCTGAAACAGCTCAACGTTTTCGCCTGTTCTCAGGCTTGTCTTTGGAAAATGTCTCCCAAATCAAATCCAAATAAGTCTTTCCCGAATGTAAAATATTTGACAAGGTTGGAGTGGTATCATGATCGTGTGTCGAACTGCCAACAAGCAAAGAAAAAATACGAGCCAACAATCTACAAAAGTCAAGGAAAACTTTTTCACAACGACAGTTGGTTTGTATCTCTCATCTGTGTGCCCTTAGTGTATGAAGATGTTGAAAAGCAAATTGCTGAAGGAGAGAGAAGGGGGATGGGGGCTGCATGCACAGCAAAGGAGGCACAGAGATCCTTATCGTAAAATCTATTTTAGCTTTTACAATCGCTGCTCGAGGCAAAATTCTCTTATCTTTCCCAACTTGACTACAATGTTAAAACACCTGATGATTTTTGAGAACCAGGCTTAAAAATCTCATTTGTTGGCGTGACAACCAAGTTGGCAACGAACACGAAGTTTTTAGGCTGGCTGTCCCTTTTCTGTTTCCACACATTCCTGTTCTAGCTGCTTTCAGCCACAATACAGAGACATGGGGAGATACAGAAACCCTACATGTGGGCATGAACCATGACTTATTACGTACATATGTATTCTGAGCGTTCGCCTAAAGTTTCAAGGAGAAGAGCAATCAATCAAAGAGCCAAACAAGTCGCGTCTTTGTAAGCAAGCCGCATATTTTTGAACAAGTTCAACACAACACACACTTATGTTCGCTTGGCGAGTGTGAAGTTTGGAGTGATTTCACTTTATGATGCATGTAGTTGTAATTGTGCAGCTCACAGGTGCCTTGGCCTTCCTCACAAGTTCTTGCCGCTGCGAAATTTGAACACAAGTTGAGGGGACAAGGGTTGCTCCGGAAAACTGCGTGCAGACCTGCCCGTGTCAAACCATCTCACTTGATCAGACAAATCAAACAATGATGAACTAATTACCATTTGTGTGCAAATCTTGTTCCCCTCACAGCGAAGCGAACATGGCCTCCAGTCTATCTTGTCAAGTCTGTAAATTCACCATTGTTGCGAAGGACGCTTTCCAAATTACCCCTTCACAGTCGCACTGCAAAGGCAGAAAAATACACCCTGGCAAGTACTGATTAGCACAGATACTGTTTGATTAGGTCTCGCAGGCCAGTAGTTATGCTCAATTCTGTTGGTTTTTGACGTGACATTGTCCTTGTGTGGGTTGATGTTTTGAGGCGACGTCATAATGTCATTCAGGATGCGCGAACGTTACGCAACCATTCGGTGCTGCACCGGCCCGGCCTTCGGGAGGGCTCGCCGGGAATAAGGACTTGATTGGATGGAAATTACAGGTGCAAAACGTAAATTAACCAGTCGGATTGGGCCTCCATTGCGGTCCCCAGCAGTGGGATCACAACTTGATTACATCCCATTGACTGTAATTGAAATTTATTTGATTTGAAAATCAAGCTTTATTTGTCAAGCAGGTGTCGAGTGAATACCTCGCTTCTGCGATGATTCCATGTGATTCTTGGAGTCAACAAAACAGGAACATTCGAAAAAGAATTATCAGTCAATTTTGCATCAACCACAGAGATGATCTGTTGATTTTCCTCCGCCCGTAGTCGTCGAAATACGCTTGCCAAAAGCTGCCGCCAAACGTCCAGACTGAAACTCTGTTTTTGGTGCAACCAAACGCAATTTCAATTGAACAATGGAGGCAAATTTAACAGCAGAACCGCAGGCCCGAAGTAGGTCAACCAAAGCCAAGCCATCACGGGAATCAAAATTCACACAGAATCATCAAGCGCCTGTCTCATTCTCATTTCACCAGGTGACAGGGCAGCACGTGACCCGAGTGATTTGCTTCTGTTTGGTTGGAGTGTCGAGCGTCGTGGCTGGCGGCGCGGGTGGAGTAAAGAGTGTTCCGCAGGTCTAGTTTCTGCCTGGTGCCAACTCTCTTTCTCAAAGTCCTGGGTTCAAGGAAAGCAAGATGTTCTTCTGAAAGAAGTTGGAAAATAGTTGTGTTTGGTCTGATGCTGACAAGCACGGCTGCCAAACATTGATCTCTGTCTTTTGTCTCTCAATGAAAAAGTAAACAGGTCACTTAAACTTTTACAGGACCCAGCTGCCAATTAACGAGCTGCCACGCAGTTTGACACAAGAATTCTTCTCAACAAGATCACCAATTTTGGGTGACTTCGGATGGTTTTTGTTGCAGTCGCTCTCTGTGTCGAAGTTGAAGAAGCAAAAGCCACAATTTTCTCACTGACAACCTGTAAAGTCAAGTGCCGGTACAAGTGACAAATAGAGTGAGTTTGTGGCGCCTGAGTGGAATTTGTCCGTCGTATGTTTCACCGCGCACAACTACATCCTTCCAAGTCCCAGATAATCCTTTCCTCATTGTGCAATGTTGGAGTCCTGAGCTCTGCACGTACACGCTCTTCATGAGGCAGGTGAAAACTGCGATGGAGCCAAGACCACCCAGCGGACCCGGAGAGACAATGGAGGGCTACTGCACGACTCCTGTGTGCACCCAGATTCTAGCAAATGGCCCTGCCCTGTCAAACACTTGGCTTGTTCAGGGTGTTTTTCGCAGGTGTCCCTGGCAGCTGAAGACAGGAAAACTGGAAATTAAAATATATCATGGTACCCTGGCAACAGGGTACGTGCAGCTCGCTGGCGTACCCTAATCACCAGCCTCACGTGTCTCACGCAAGCTCATCACGCCCCAGACGCCGACGCACGCACGGACGTACCTCTGACACGTAGACAAATGCAGCCGGGTACAGCGGGATGGGTCGTATCTTAGAGCATCTGCCCTCCTCATCTGATAACACAGATCGGGTCAACTCAACCACGAATCCAGTGAAGGCTCAAAAAAGAGTTCAGGTCAAACAAATTGTCCCGCGTTCGTGTTCAATCTTTTCTCGTGCACCATGGTGTCCAGGATTGCATTCGGAAGTTTGAGTGACCAATCTGATGCAAAGAGAAAGAAATGAAAACGCTGCAGTTTTTGATTTGCGGTGCCTTGGTTCACATTACAAGTTTGGAATGGATGGAGCGATTCAAATCGCAGCTGCCCGTGATATCAAAGCGACACAAAAGGTGCGGAGCGTTCGCGAGCGGGACCGCGGCGGAGCGGGCAACACGCCAACATCTGGACTCGCAGCACTCAAACAAATCCAGTCTTTTCACGAGTCTCTGGCGTTGGTTTCTATTCGCTGCTGCCAAACGCAGCAGATCATTGATTCTCATTGCGCTTCGCACAAAGTCTCAACCACCTCATAAGCCAGTCATAAATTTGCTCCCGATGAATTTTTATTTTTTACGAACTGGGAACTCCTTCAAACATCGCACACCTTTGCAGACATAAATCCCAACAGCACCTGGGTTCTGTTCTAAACCGACTGATTTCTGCGGTGATGTCTCTATTTGGAAGCGTGAAACTTCACACTCGGCTCCGGCTGGTATTTTGATGAGGAGCGGTGTCGGGTTCGCGGGCGCTCAGCGACGGTCGGCGCAGGAATGTGGAGCCGGGCCGGCGCCCCGCCGCTGCGCCCGGGACGCCCCGCGCGCCCGACACCGGAGCCGCGCCGGGCTCGGTGTCAGCTTCTCTGCGGAGGCCGGTGCAGACTGAACTTGTGACAACGAATTGCGTCCCTCACACCGGAAGCGACGCTTCACACACAAGGGATCTACTTTTAGGGACTTGGTGCTTCGCAACTGGAGCGCAAAAAATGGAAACATTTTCGAGCAAACATGTCTCAAGTCAATGGCATATGAATCCTCACAAGGACCTTTAACAGGGACATTGGTTCATTTGTGACACATTCCCCCCCCCCCCAAAAAAAAAAGCAACAAACAACGATAGTCCATTTCGTCGTGAAGGTTTTCAATGTTGCCGAAGAGGTTTTCATGGTCCCGTGGCACGCAAGAAAGCGGTTTCATTGAACTGCTGCCCGGCGAGTTGAATTAGCAGAACATGTGAAAGGCTTGACGAGTATTGTATTTGAACAATGCCAGTTTCGTGCTGAGTCCCTTCCTTCGGTACCGCTGACCATTGGATATTGGTCGCTAACCATACGGTGTCAGATTATCAAAGGGACCGCAATGCTCGAGAATCTTTGTCTGGAATTCCATGCAGCACAACTGTGGCTTTTCATGTACTTGTGCCTCTCTGAGAGGTACCAACATGAGGGTCTGCCCTCCTCCTCAAATTCAAAGTCACAAGAAATTGGTGCAGTCAGTTGGCATGATTTGAATTTATTTTTTTGGTATTCAAAACAAAAGCCAAATGCAAGATGCAGCGTTTTGGGAACAGCAAATGAAAAGCTCATGGAACAGTCCCTGGAGCTGTGTTTCACGTGTGAAGAGGACGGAGGTTGGATGCGCATCACATGGCCACCAAACAGGATTATGAGGCTGAGTGGAGATCAAACAAGCCGCATCGCACAATCATGACAGAGGAGTAACTGTGGCACTGTGGCAATTGTGCATTTGAGAGTTTTGTTTTGCACGTCCAAAGAGGCATTCCAACCGAGGCTCGGTTGAAATGCGACGTCTTCTGCCGAGGGTGCAGGCCTGAGCGAAAAATCTACACGCATTCTGAGTAACATGTGTTTTCTTCTGTCCGCTTGCAGGTGAAGATCTGGTTCCAGAATCGAAGGTCCAAGTACAAGAAGATCATGAAGGGGGGTTCGGGCGGCCAAACGCAGCTGGACGGTGGTCAGGGGTCGGGCATGCCGAGTCCCGACGCGCAGTCTCCGGGTAACCAGCCGCCGACGCCGACTCCCCCTGGCGGCTCGTCGCATCACGGCGGCGGCGGCGGAGGCGGCTCAGCGGGCTCGGGCGGCGGTGCCCCGCAGCAGAACGGCGGCGGAGGAGGGACCCCGCAGCCGCAACCCCCGCACCCAGGCATGATGCCCCCACCCCCGAACTCTGTCTCCCCACCGTCAGCAGCCTGGGGAGAAATGTCTCCGCCGTCAGCCGGCCCCCACCACCACCCGTCTTCAGGGGCGACCACCCAAGTGTCACACAACTCTTACATGTCAGCGGGCTATGCCTCGCCCATGGGGTGGTACCCCCAGAACAGCCTACACTCCCAACCCCAGCATCTGCTGACATGATGATGACATCAGCTGTTAAGGTGTTCCCCAGCAAGAAATACTCGCGCCAGAGTGACGACATCAGTTCCTGGGTCCAGTTTTCAGCATGGTTCGTGATCAGAACCGTCAAGACAACGGCCATAACAGGAAACTGACGAAACACTCTCTCTGTACGAAAGACGAGAAGATCAAGTGCATGTTCTTGTTTCTGTGCAGAGGTGACAGCGCAAACATCAGTCGGAGCCTTGGTTGGTGGTCGTGAACCCAAACTGCTAAGAGTGCGAGGACAGAGTGAAAGGTTGTTGCTGGACAAATGGGTACATGTGTTGTGCGAAGTGAAAACCAGCTGGTGAAGAAAATATGCGAGCAAAAATACTCAAAAATTCATCAGAAATTGTGTCTGCTATTGAGCCAAATTTTCCTGTTTTTCTTCTCAGTCTTCAAAGGCCCAGTTCAGTGGCCACAATTGAAGTTGGAGGTTGTGCTGATCATTGCAAACGAATGTAGCATCAACAAACAACTTCAATATGCTCAGGTGATCTTCTTCAAGACCAAAACCGGTCAGAAACGCATGCGTGCCGAACCTTCAAACTCTTCTTGTTCCCTCATGGCGTGCGCCATCTCAAAATGTCTTGAAACAAAACCGAATAAATTTGATTTGTACAGATTTTCTCAATCGCAGCATGTGGACATGTGACTATCGAACGATACACCTTGTGTGTCAACTGATCAACTTCATTGCTTCTCATACAGAAAATGAACTTTGTGAGTGTAGTGTAGTTTTGTAAGATAGGAACCTTGGAATGTCTTCAATGTTGTAAATGTGAAAATAGCAGTTTTCAATACGCTGTAAAGATGTCTCGTACCGGGCCTCCGTGTTTCGCTTGTCTCAACAAGGGTACCTGGAGTCTGTGCCTGTCTGAAACAAGGTCAAGGATCAAATTTGTTTGTGCGACAGGGAATCTGATACATTTTTTTTGGCAGCTGAGTTTTGTAAGTTGTGAACACAGCAATAAGAAGGAAACACCGTTCACTCTGTGGTGTTGGGAGGGAAGCTGGAGCGGCTCCTCTGTCAGACCCAAGTTCTCTGTGCCATCCACGTTTTCCAACGCTCGCGATAGATTTGTCTCGAAAAGGGGATTCTGTTGTTTATTTTGACGCAACCTGAATTGCTTGATTATCAAAAGAGTGACTTATTTACGTGTTTTGAACTGGGAAGGTCTGTCTCAAAGTGTCCTTTGTTGAATCCTTCGTCACATTCAGTGCAAACTTCAGCCAGAACACCTGAGACCAGGCATGAGTATTCACGTGTTTGTGTTGCGATTCCGTTTGTGAAGAATTGTGCAGGGTAAATCGTGAGCATAAAAGACAAAGAAAGCTGAAATTAAGAAAATCAAACAGTGGCATTCGGACCTTCATTCCTGTTTTGACTTCTTCTGCATCGCTCTGTTTGAGATGTATGGATTCTGAACAGACAAAGGGAACACCTTTTTCACTTGGCCTTCAACTTCATTGTCCAGAAAAGGGTCAGGCAGGGAAAGAGCCACATCTCCAACATTGCAAAATCGTTCATCGGAAAAGTCTCAGAACTTTGCGTCGTTTGTTCATGTCTCCGCTACGACTCAGTTCTCTCATCACTTCTGTATCAATTTGTTGCCAATTTTATTGATGAAAATATAAATTATTACAAAGTAAACACGAAACTCATGTTTTCATCTGATTGTCTCGCGCGTCGCGAAGTCAAGGAGAATCTGCCCACATTGCAGCCACTCCTTTTCCGAACTGAAGGCACAGAGCAGGAGGGAGGTCTGAGTGCAGAAAGCTTTCCATTGCGCACGTCCGGTTGTTGCAGTGGTGGAGGTGCATCCATTGACGTTTGGCGTGCGGGTTTCTGTGGAGCCTGTGGGGCATGGAACCGTGGTCCCGTGCTGAAATGGACTCAGAGCAAGATTCAGTCCGGCGTTCATATGTGCAAACCAGTAACATTTGAAGAAAAAAGTCGGGAGGGAGAACAGCTCACTGGAACCCCGAAGTACTCGCGGGCGATTTTATTTGGTCTCAATGTGAATGTGTTGCACGACACATCATCATGTCGAATCACACCGGGATTCCACTGTGTGTGCGTGCATGAGGGTGTGTTTGGTGGAACCGGATGAATCCACTGCAGATCTGGATCGATATGAAGCGAGCACATTCAGAGGGAAGGGGGCGGAGACGGAGCCCCCAACCCTCTCATTATCGTTTCATTAGGCCCCATACAACTCGAGGAACTCCCGCCGCAGAAGCCGGAGCCTTAAGTGCCGCCACTCGGATCGAATTTGAATCGCCAATTTTTGTTGCATTATTGAATCACCCCAAACGATGCTTCATATGAAGATCAACTTCAAACACAGTTCGAATCAACTGTGGCTCGAACGGCAGAATCAAAGTTCTTTGTGAAGGTGGAGATTGAGTTGGGCGCAGGAACTCGCTAAAACGTCGACGTTCAGGGTAAAAAAGACAAAGATTGTCAAGTCCCATCAGAGCTGGTCTCTTCTTCTGATGACCACAGTTCCCAGAAAATCAAGAAGGAATCCAGCACTTCGACATGAATCGGGAGCTGATGCTGGTTGTTGCACGTCGGTCGCGATGCGGTTCCTCTTCATCGGGCTGAGTGCGGCCCATTTCCACCGATAAATGCGCAACTCAGTTCCACCAAAACTGCAATTTCCGTTTCGCTCAAGGCAACGAAAACCTGCAGCAAATGCCAATTAAATCGGAATGGAAATAAATATTCGCAAGGAAAATCGAAAACTCAGGATTCCATGGTCCCAGCAAGATTTCAAGCGGCTGGGCTGATCCGATTCTTTTCGTCACATCCTTGCGAATAAAAGTGTTCGCATCAAAGCAGAAATTCCCCTGACTTTTCCTTGAGAAAGACATTATTAAAAGTTTTATGGATGAATTATTTACGGTTGCGTGCACTGATTTCGGCGGATTTTCATTCAGGCACAAAGACGAAGCGTGACGCTGTTTACATTCTCACTGCAACTTTTTGTGCGTTCACAAATTCCACGCCGAGACACAGTTGTAGTGCACACCCACAAAACTGATTACGCACTGTCAAAATAGTCTGTGGCATTTCACCAGGCTCAGGAATGTGGTGCATGGAAAATTATGAATATTGAAGGCCAAGATCCGTCGGTTTGACAAACGTGGACGTGTGTACAATTCTTGATGCGGACACCAGCAGAAGCTGATTTCGATACCCACGACACAACAAAAACATGTTTGTTCTTGAATTGCAAACCATTCGAAAAAGTTTCGAATCAGTTAGCAAGCCATGTTGCCATCGAAGGAACCTCGAGGCTTGCAGTCGGAGTGGACGGGTTTGCACAGCGCGCTGCGGGTCGGAGGCAGCGCCGCGGCCGCGATCGTCTTGTCGGTGCCGCGGGCGCATTGATGCGGGTCCGCGGTGAATGGAGCCCGCGGCGGGGAGCGGCCCGGCAGAATGGGGGCCCCGCCGGGGCAGGAGCGAGGGAAGCGGCGGGGCCCCCAGCGCCAGCACCTCCCTCCCAGTCTCCCTGTCTCCCTCCACTCAATAAACACTTCATTCCTGCGCTGCAGCGGGAACCGCACAGAGGCTGAGCCAGTCGGACGAGGCGACGCGTCCGGGGGAGATCCACCTTCTGAACTGGGACACAAGTCGGGATTTCGTGAACACTGCAAGTTGATGGTTCCAAATGCATTCACTGCGAGCAGATGCGCATTCACAAAGTGTCTGTTTTCACACAATTCGTTGGTTGCAAAATTGCTCAAGGGAATGCGTGCGCACAAGGTCGAAATTTTGTGTGCAAAAAAAAAAGTTGCGCCCTCCTATGTGTCCATCGACATCACATGTGTCAATGGATGATTTGTCAAAGTGGATTTCGTCAAAGTGAAAGCAAACATTTATCTTGCCGTGTGAATCCACCTCGGTTGACAGCCACAAGACAGTCACCCCTCACTCCAATGCCCGGACAGCCCTCCTCCCTCCATACCTGTGTACCCCAAGCCAGGCCGGGCTCCTTTCATCTTTTTTTAAATAGCATCATCTTTATTGAGAACTTTATATCAAACCCCGTACTAACAGGAGCCCCTTTCTTCAATATTGGCCATTCATTATAATATCTAAATTAGGTTTCACATACTGAGGAGTCCCACTTGACAAAGCATTACTCAATTGCCTAAGTAGCCTAATAGAGCTTTGATATATCCAAACAACTTTATTCAGTTGAGGACACTTTCAAGTGGGCTTTTAAGCATGATACCAGTGCTTTTCACCGTGGAGCTCCTCTTGAGATACTGCGAGACTCTCAAAGGCTGAACATCGGTTTCTTTACCGCACATCTTGGCTCAATCTGCCATTCCTCGCTTTGGGTTTGTTGAGAAAATTATCTCAGCAGTTCTGATCGGTAGAACTGGTGCAAACACACCTGAGGCCTCCTGGCCTCACAGGCGGAAGTTCTCACTAGGACGGAGACAGAACCCAGAAGTAACTGGATCATGATCTCAGCCGAAACCAGCGCACAACTGTTTAGAGTTGAAGTTTTGAGCGTCATGAGCAAGAAATGGCTTGTGGAACAAGCTACCATTGTGCACAATGGGCGTGTCTGCAAAACACTCCGTGGCAGCGCAATTCAGCTCCAATTTCACTTTCTTCTGAACCAAGCACCAAAACAGGGACGAGCGTAAACTCGATCGTGCCGGAAAAACATCAGTGAATGATGTACTTTGATTGTACGTAACTTTCGTTTGTACCACGACCACGGCAAAATCACGTCCATTCAAAATTCAGGCTCAGGCTCCGCGAACAATGGTGTCCAACACTGCTTACTCACCCGAACAATGCTGCTAATAGGATCAGGTCGACCTGAACCCTTGATGAGGGGAGCGCACACACCTGAGTGCCAATTGTACAATCAAGGTCTCATCCCGATTGACCAAGGTGGGTCATTCGTCAGTTTGAACTGTCCCAGCGAAGCTTGATGTAACCTTGCAGCAACATAACAGCCCTGACAAAATGTGGTTTCTCACAACACCGAAGAAATACAATTCTTATGTGTTTGATGAAAAAATTTTTGAAGAATTTCAAAGACTCACATGGCATGTTTTGAAGGTTTGTTTGAATTCTAATGTTGAGCAAAGAATTTTCACATCGCTCAAGAAGAGAAAGCCAACGACAGAAGGGGGACAGAGCTCGGGACACAGCGTCTCTCTTCTTCCTTTCAGCTTGGGTTTTAAGGCTCAGATTTTAAACTGTTTGCAGCACCTTACGTAGTTTAAATGCAAGAGGAATTGGCTATGAAACTGTCAACACGAATTCAAACTGCAAGTGAAAACTCAGCAGGAGAAGGCACATGTCTCAGATTTGCCAAGCTTGTGACACAGACAACCAAAGTACACGAATGACCTCATTTGGTTCCTCACTCCTGGTTGTTCTCTTGATATTGGTTGTCTGTACTGTACCACTGATCTGGCACTTGGGGCACGTTGGCAGAGACCAGACGGATCCACCGAATCTCCGCACTGCTGCTGACCAGCTGCCCCAGTATTTGAATCTACCCCGACCTGAACCATTCAACGAACGTGCGTAAAGTGTGGCTTTTCAGACGGTTCAAAACTTGCCTCTCTTTGTGTGTTTCTGAATTTGAAGCTTCCCAACACAGGTTGGCCATCGAGGTGATGCACAGGTTGAGAGGAAATAGATAAGGAGCGTTGCTGCGACGTCAGGTGTTGGGCATGGCAACAGGTTGTTGTTATTACAACTTTAACATCTTGGCAGCCATGCATGCCTCAGGGCTCAGTATCTTCAATCTCTTCCCTCCACATCCACCAGTCGAGGAAACTTGTGTGGTTTCTTCACTGTGAACCATACTTCACTTCCAGACAAAACCTGAGTACACATTTGGCAGTTGTGGAGACCAATGTGACATTTGCTTGTGATATTTCAAGTTGCCCTCTTTTGGAAGTATCCACCATGGAATGGTCAGCAGGCAGCGATATAAATCAGACGAGATGGCTATCTCTATTTATTGTGCGTGGGTCTGGGCTGACCGCAGGGCAGACCCACAGATACGATGTCTCTGGGGCAGGAAAGGGCATGAACTGTCCCGTGTGAGGGAATGCCCGCACACAGACTGAATCTGCACCCTATTCTTGCTCCGACAGTCCGTTTCCAGGTGCATGTACGTTTTCGCGTGGACAATGCGTTGGTTCTTGACCATGAAGGAAATCTCCCCAGCGGTCGATGTTTGGAGGACAGGACTTCCCTCCCGTTGCTGTGCATCAACTTCATTTCGCAATCTGACCGTCGCTCACGCTGAATAGCCATAGATCAAACTCACCTGTTTGGTATTGGGTGTGGGTACAGCGGTGGGCTGATGCCATGTCGAGGACTCTAAACAAGTGGAGATCAGAGCGTTCAGCAGCTGCCGCAGTGTCCACACACAGACGATCCACACGTGCAATCCCAGGGACCCAAACACGTGGAGCTTGAACTGACCAGGACAGACAAACGTGGCACCGACCTTTTCTAAAACAATTTCAGTGCTTGCTGAAAGAGTCCGAATGCTGCGATTCCTGGATTGTTTGCACACTCATTGCCAGGATCTTGTGTCCAAAAACAGGCATTTCGGCGTACCACACACTGATGTCGTGGTCTGTGCGACTCTTCACTGACCTCAGTCAATCTGTCAAGTTGGGGTGCTGCACACGAGTACTGTTCTCATCCATTGCCAACGTTAATTTTTGAACCAATGACCAAGTTCGGTTGGGCTTTTGCATTGATCAGGTCACTGTTCGAGGCACAACACAACCCGAACCCAGCCACAAACAGGAAATCATCGACACCAAACCAACCCAATTTGTCGCCATTGAGCAACTGTTACGACAATCAGATTCAAAAATTGCCTCAACCTCTCCAGCACTGGCAGCGTTTCAAAGAGTGTGAAATTAATTCACTACGAGGAGCAACTTTTTTCGCCGTTCGTTGCACCGGTAATTTCATGGAATTAGGGAAACCAGCACTTAAGCAGTTGATATCAAACTCGCAGATCGAATTGATGATTGCTGCTCACGTCTATTATCCACACTTGCTGGCTCAGTCAGGCCGCGATGATTTCGACTCAATTTCCCAAGGTCCTGTGCTGGTTCAGTGCAGACGATGCTGAAAAGTACGTGGTGAGGCGCACATTAAATTTTTCTGGGAGGCAGATGGACACAGCAAGCTGCATTTCTTTCACTTCGCTTCAAAAAATCCAGAGCAATCTGTGTTTTGTTTCATTCGGAATATTTATCGCGAGACACGAAGTTCCTGTTCCATCGCACAGAGCGATGCTGCATTTTGAGGAGAACAAGGGAACTTGACAACTTAACTGAACAAGGGGGCAACTTGTGTCGGATCTCGCTCCGCAACAGGCCATGGGAGAGTTGGGGAAGCACGGAGCAGCTACAGGGATAAAACAAGATAAAGATGCAAAAAGATCCAGTCGCGCGGAAAACACGAGCCCGAAGCTTGACTGCTTCCAGTCAACTCTCATCAGTAAAAAGACACTAAACGCCACCTTCCATTTCAAAGGCGCTTTAAATTGGTTCCGCCCTCGTGAAAAGTGCCAGATCAATCGGGGTCAAAGGTCAATGAAGTGTAGGGGCAAGAGAGAAAAGGGTAGAACACTGTGTAAAGCTATTGTAGCGTTAGTAAATGGCCTTATGTAGACGTTTGATGTTTATATTGCAGAAGGCGCTTCTTCAGGTATGAATGGCTAAACTGATGTGATAGCTCTCTTGGTTTTTTGTATCCTGCCCTCCAGCCATATTCAAGGGGCAAGAAATCTATTTGCCTCCCCATTCAAGAGGTTTCAGCCTGCGATGTCAAGCCCCTTGGATCTCTTTGAAAGATGCCCTCTCATAGCCAGCAGCGATTTGTTTGAAAATGGGGTGAATCTTTTCCCCACTGAGGATGACTTGCTTCAGTATCTTCCTGAATGGTCATGAAAAGCAACGGAAGTTTACCGCGGACATTCTGAAAAAATGACACAACACTTGGGACAATCAAGACAAAGGCACCATCACTCGTGTCAACATTCGATATTTGAATGACCAGTCAAACACCCCGGTTGATCCATGAGCAAGGTGTTTCTTGCCTCAGCTGGGCAGCAGTTCATGTCCACAACCCACATGTGGGCACCACAGTGTGCTGTTCTTTGAACTGGACTGACACGGACCTCAGACCGGTGCCAAGACCTGTGGCCGGGGGTGTTGAGGTGAACTAATCCTGCATTCACTGCAGTTTGATCTGATTGCGCAAAGCAGACAACACACGGTTTCCAACTTCAAAATCCCAAACCAACCGTAAATGCGAGAAAACCGTTCCTCGACAGTCCCTTTGATGCTGGAAAACTTTGGAAAAGAGCGAGATGGAGCTGCGTTCGTCTTTCAAAATTTTGAATTTCCTCCATTTTGAATTTCCTCTTTTTCAACTTTCTCTTTTTGGCACATTCGTTCATTTTTCTCTTCAGTCAATTGGTGCTGCAGACTTTATTTCTGTGTCGGTTCACGTGAGAAAGAGCTCCACAAACCGATAGTTGTCTCCGAAATCAACTTTCTCAACGCTCAAAAGAAGTTTCCAAGAATGTCGCTGCTGTGTTCGCATCACGGTGATTTGTGACGGACGGCGCTGTACAGTTGGAGGCTTGACATCTCTTTCACAGGGGAGATCATCGTTACTTCATTGAAAGGGATCCTTTTTATCTGTGTGCGCCACATCAAAGGAGCCCCGGTGCGACAGAGGAACTGTGTAAATCAAGCGACTGATGGCTCCAAAGGGCAACAAGTGGCTTCGCTGCCGTTGATCACGGGAACCTGGGGACCACGAGGCATCGCCCTCGTCTCGCGGCTCACACCAGATCTCCCACAGGCTCTGCGCGTCCATTTCAAAACAGCTTGATCAATTTCACACAGTGCAATCCTTCGTCCGTCCACCTGGTCAAACACACTGGACACAAAACAGAAATGTTTTCCCCACAAGGCTATTTTCTTGCAGAGCTCAAAGAACGGGCGAAACTATTTTTCAAACTGAGTTCACTTGAAATTCTTTCCAGCATCAGGGTCGAAAGACGAACACAATCCTGCCCGAAATATTGCAGAAAACTGAGACTCAACGAAGAATTGAATGAAAATGAGTTTCTGAGTGGAAGTTTGCGTCCTTTCTCTGAAATCTCCATTGAAAGACGGCACTCAATCACAGTGTGATTTCATCGTGGAAAACTGATCCCTCACTTCCACCTCTTATTCATTTCACCCGAAGATTCATCCTCTTGCACAATAAAAAATGACTGAGTGCACTGGTATTTTTCACAAGATGCCTGACTGTAAACAACAAATTTGTCGTCAAAGGGTCTTCGTTCTTTCGCGTTTGGTGCTGTGCTTTCCGATACATTTGCCATGAGCACAATCGATGGAGTGAAGATCCAGTTTCATTCACACGATTTGATTTGGAGATTGGGGGGGGGGGGAGAGAAATCTGGGTTCAGGTACTGATGTGAACAAAGAAAGGATGTGTTCCGCTCTGCAATGGTCTTGTAACGATACCAATACGCAGTGTGGCGTGTACCTGGGCAATCCATCAGGCTGGGAAAAGGGCCATGAGGTCCAACCTCCCCATCTCTCGCCCGAGGCCAGGGTCATCTATTTGCGATGAAGACATTACCCACAGGAACATTAGGTACAAAATGATGCATCGCTTAATCAAGCAGCACAATGCGATGGGTCCCTCCCGCTGGCCCGAGTGAAGAACTGTGCAAAGGTTCCCTCGGAAGAATCTTCCCTGGACTTACTTTATGCACCAGAAAACTTCACTCAATGCAAAAGGTGTTCAGTCTTTCAGGTAAGTTTTCACACAGTCCATATCCCTACCACATTGAAATAAATTCACTTTTAATGTGCCATTTGGCATTTGCGGAAATGGCTCAAGGATTCTTGCATTCGCTTCTGAAAAAAAACCCAAGCATGCTACTTAGTACTTTATGGCTTGTAGCCCATTTAGGAACCCACAAGATAAAAGAAGTCCAAAATTAAAATTGACTCCCCCTTTCCCATTCTGCGCTGTGATTTGAAAAGCCCTGCCCGTTGTATCGTCTTCCCATGCCTTGGGAGAAATTCAAAGGCCCCTTCAAATGGGGTGATCAAACCTGAAGTAAAGTGCGATAAGATTGGAAGACATAATGCGTTCTTGATAAAAGAAATGTTTCCTCTCCAAAATTAGCTTCTCAAACTGGCAAAAACGCAAGTTGACAAACACATGCGCTGCAGTGGTATCGGTGTCGTATCAAAGAAGCATTACTGCCTTGAAAAGAAACTTTCTAAATGTAGATGTTTGTTTCCTCTTGCAACCACTCAGCAGAGGATCTGAAGAAGCCGAGTGGGGTAGTTTATGAGAGTTTCACCATGATCTCCAGTCTCTGTGTGTTACTTTCACGTTTAGTGGTGCAGACACAACAAAGAAGCGCCTTTTTCGTTGAAGAGCAAATTTTACGGACGCACAGACTCAAAACCCCACACGAACCAGAAGAATGTCGATCGAGTTTGAGTTTGACTGGAGTCCAGGGTTTAAGTTTTTCGGTTTGAGTTTTGGTTCAAGAATTTGACAAGTCTGGGTGTCATTTCGAGAACAAAGAAGTGATCATCATCACTTTTCGTTTCAAGTGCTGTTGATCAGACCTGTCCATTTCTAATTGCAGTTGTTAATTCAAGAGCGTCGCCATTTGCCGGGCTGCATGATGGATGAGGACGGTCGCGGTGCTGTCACCCACTGTCGCTTGTGCGCGCGTGAGGAAACACGGCAATTCTTGTGCAAAGGATTGTGATATCCGTTTTGGCTGGAACACGAACAAAATCGAACACCAAAACTCAAGTGCCAAACAACTGTCATCATCATAAGAGGAGCCCAGGGAGTCTTTTGGAGCGCCTGTGATCCAGCAAAGACCAGAAGAGTCTTGAAGGGAACCAACCCGCTTGCTCTAGGAACTTGACCGACCGCACTCTGCATGGGTGTCTCACGAGTTTCACCAGGCGCAGATTTGCAGGTTCCCCGGCAGCTGTCACAACATTTTGTCACATTCGCTTCGAAACTTTCTCTGCAGATTTCCTGATAAGGCTTCCGAACAACGTGCTCCTCTCGTTGCCTTAATATGGATTTAATAAAAAGTGACTTGAATGAAGAAGATATATTTATACCCTAGTTATCAGCTTAGATGCAGGTGAACTCAACTTGATAGGTCACTGTGTATTACAGGCATCTTTGACCCTGTTTTTGTGCCAAATGAAGGCCTGGGTTATAGGCATTACACCATTACTTGGGATGAGCTCTGTATAAAGTCATTTGTACACCTTGCTGCAGCCTGTATTTGACTATTGTAGGCCCCTATCCCATTTATCATTAAGCCGAGACATAATTGGCATGTATATGGGCAAGGAGCCCTATAGCTCACGGAGAGGGGTGCTCATTAGATGGGTCGAAATGAGAACTGAGATAGCCCGTCTAAAATAAACATAGATCTGCATTATCTCCTGAGATGTATAGCTTAATTCCAACATGCCATACACTTAAGGGGAGCGCAAGGGTCAGGCTTTGTCGAACTGTGTCTACAACACATGTGCTGTACAGTACAGTGGCGAGCTGAACTAAGCTTCTCTAACCTTACTCCTTCTCATGACATAATTGCAACGAAAATTGGATGATTGCGCCTAAAAGTTTACACATCTTCACCATCTAAAATTACCAATTTGGTGAGGTCCATAGAGTTCTGCGTCAGGTAACCACTCAACAAGTGTGGCGCTTGGTCGTGTCCTTGTCAGATATCGAGATGTTGGGTTGCAATTCGCCCTTGTGGAACGTGCAATGAATCTGAGAACCTGAAACGGCATGCAAGTTCCGTGCACATGTCTTGATTGAATCAGATTCAAATTGTCTCAGAGTTTGAAATTCAAACAGCAAGACTAAATGCAAGCTTGCATGATTTTTTGACAGAACGAAAGGGGCACAAAAACAAAAACCACTACCGAACTCCAAGTCACTTTCAACGGATTCGTCACTTTTGCTCAAAAGCAAGATCTTGTGTCTCGCGCAGATCGGGAAAGGGCGGCCACCTCAGCTCAAACATGCGGCAAATTTTAGTGAAGGGGTCAGGTGGTCCCAACTTCAACTTGTTTTCAAGCACGAAAAAGTGCGAAAGTGGGTGAATTAATTTATCGGAGCAAAGGGTCGGGTCCCTGGGGCCCCAAGATCCACTTGATTCACTAGAAGTTCCTCTTTGAAACTTTTATTTTTGTTTCAAAAGGTCAGGTGCCACGTATCACGAGTGCGCTGGGCCGGAGACCTCGCGTCTGATGTGTGTGTGAGGTCGCGGGGTGAGGGGGTCACGGCTCCGAGTCCTGAACGTTGACGTCTTCATGCGCTCATTTGGCCACGAGGCAAGAGAACAGACACTCTTTCAGGTATGTTTCCTTTTGCGGGGAAAGATATCCGATCCCCCATCTCAAACCTGTGAACGGGCCAAAATGGTCTTTTCATACGGTTGGGTGGGAAGCTGAATCAAAGGAAATAAATCGTTTTACCCAGAAGTTGAAATTCTGCACAGATTTCGTGAACTTCGCAATGGATAAATCAGGAAACCTGGGACCTTGAACCGCTCCCACAGTAACTTGAGTTCCTCGCTAAATCTCAACACAATGACGGCTTTGCTTTGCTTTCCACAAAGTTTCATCCAATGCAAATCAGAGGCGCTTGGGGAGGAAGACATCAGCGTTACCTTTGGCTCGGATCGGTGAGGCGTGCGTGAGGGAGGACACGGATGTGAATCGTTCTGACAGGCAGAATCAATGTCTGGTGGGACAACAATTGCTTTTGCTCCGCGGTGAATCTGACGCTTGATATGTTCTGAATTTTCTTCAGCACGAAATTGAAAGCCGATTTAAAGTTCTCACACGAACCAAAGTATTGTTGGATACAAACATCGTGAACATTGAGTTCCGAAGTGAAATTGTTCCACGACACAACTCGATGATTTTCCCCAAGAGCCCAAATCCAGAGTTCGGAGCTGCCGTCCTCCTCAGGATGCTCCACACACGCCCCCTTGCAAGCAACCTGTGTCAAACCAGAGAACTGTGGTAATGATTTGTAAGTGGCGTGGATCAAGCTGGTGGTGAGAGCTCATGAATGAAAACGGAAGACAAACAAACAATCACCATAGCCTTCGCCATTTTTTTCGGCGGTAGATTTGCACGCCTCCACCCACAGCTGCGTGGCGCTCGCACCCGCCGCCGGCACCGCATAGCGGCGCTGCGTCTAATTAAAGACGCCCCAGATGCGCCGTGACAAGCATTGTTTTTTATTGAGCGCGCTGGAATGTGTTCCATTGAGCCTCGCCCCCGAGGACAAGAGCGCAGGACACCCGGATTACAGGGTTGAGTTACCCACCAGGGCCTTCTCTCCCGAGGAGGGGGTCTTCTCCCGACCCCCCAGGGGACGGCGACAACGAGTATATAACACATACCCAGATACAGTTTAATAGGTGTTAGGTGGGGTTAAGCACTGTGTATGTTTTTGGAGGAGACAGGCCTGCAGTGAAGGAGCACCTGGTTACGCGACGCGAGAAGCTCCACGTACTCAGCACTAAACAGTACCTGTAAGTGGTACTGACACTGTAATCATCATAGTTACACTAATGACAAGTCAACATTAGACAATCGGCTTCTAATCAAGCAGAAATATTTGACACAAATGGCACCCCAATTTGTCTTGGACACAGAGCCAGAATGTTTCGGTGCACAGGAAATAGAAAGCGAGACACATTCACAACATTCCGGAGCTTTACTTGTGTTACAAACTCACAGAAAACCGGGATACGGATTCCGTGCTGCAAAACTTCGTGTAGTCACATTTGTTTGGAGCAACATTGGCACGAGACGATCATTTTTAGCACCAGTCAAGCTGCCAATGTTGCGTTCAGCTTCTTCAGGTCGGATGGCTCGCAGCTTTCGTGACTTCGCGGCTCGTTCTTCGCGGTGTGTGAACCAAATTCTTGTGCTAAAATTTGCCCGAGTTCAGTGAAATTGTCTTGATGCTTTCCCAAAGCAAAACTATCCGAAAAATGAACCTGGGGTCAACTGGGTTTTGCTTTCAAAAACGGATAGCATCGCCGAAAGCTGAGACGGTTATCCCAGCAGCGTTGAGACAAAGGTGCAGAGCGACAGGCGTGCATCCCCATTGTGCGATTACCTGAAGATAGCGAGTCAGGGTTACTCGCTGGAGAATTGGAAGAGACTAAGACTACTTCAGAGAGTTCGAAGCCCTTTGCCGGTGTGACGGCCCCATTAGGGGGTATTGTTTCCACCTCTATTGCTGGATTGAGGTGACAACGGTTTCACGTGACAGCAGCTCGGCCTTATCGCTCCTTTTCGTCGCAGTCGTTTCATCACCTCAATGGTTGCTGGACCTCTTCCTCAATTTCTCCTTTCCGCACACGGAAACGGTCCGCTTTTCGGGGTAGTCTCACCTCAACGTTCTTCTCAGTGGCTCCAGTCTGACGTGTCACGATAAATCACCTCATGTCTCCAGCAACTGGATTACTCAGTTTAAATAAAGACAAAATCCTCCACACCACAAGAATTTGTCTCCCGATTCAGAGTCATGTCTGTTCCACATTGGTCTGCAGTCCACAGTATCAACGTCAACAACTCAGTTGATCCACACATTTTACCCCTCGCATTCACGTCCCCTGCCAGATCCCTGTGAGCGTGCATTGATGGCCATATAGAGTTGTAAGTAACTGCATGCTTCAGGGGCTAAGTGCTCATTTCCATTACCTCTTAAACCTCCGCTTATCGCACCAGCCATCTGATTGTCAAGCAACATTGATATTGTCATTAGTGGGCAATTTCTAACATGTCTGCACACAAACGCCAAAAGTGGGCTCCAAAAATTACTGGGTGAAAACCTGAGCTCAATTTGTACATAATTCCCTTCAAGAATTGTGAAAATGAACAGTGTTTGTGTAAATAACTGGTACTCCTCAGGTAATTAAATGGTCGGTGGTGTTTTGGTGTTTGCACAATCAGAAAACAGTCAATCGAAAGGGAATCAGTGTCAATGATGGCTTCGTGCGTTTCACGGTCTCATCGTAACAATGCGCCAGATTCACTTCAAAAGAGCTGACTGCACACTCCATCTGCACATAGCTCGAACAGGGTGATTGGTCAGAACACGAAGGCAGCAACCCCAAAGCATCAACAACAAAACTCATACAAAAACTTCAATGTCAGGAATGAACCTGCATCAAAGTCAGCCTCAAGTGCGCCTCATCACAGGTGCGTTTATTTTGGAACAATCAACCAAAGGAACAACATCAAGTTTCGGACAAATGCAGCAGGAGTGACTCGTTTTTCAGATTGTATATTGTGCAGCTCTGGTTGGGCCCACGGAGTGCACGTTGACGTGTCGCACAGAGAAGAGCAGCGAGTGCGTTTTCCCATCTCAGTCAGAAGACAGGCAACGCTCTTCCTCACGTTGCCATCCTAATGCGAGGTGAAGTGCATACTTCCTTGCACTCTGTAACCCCCAGGACTTTCCTGACATACCCAAAGCGTACCCAATACCTTCGCCCTGCGGGGGTTGCGGAGTTTTGTCCTTGGTACCCTGTGAGGAGCCTTTGGTCTGTACCAACGCGCTTTTCAGTGCGGTTTCCTGAGAGACAAAGCGAGAATGGCTGTAACTGGCCGGAGTTCCTGAAAAGGCCAGTTCGCACAAGGTGCACTTCAGTACACGCAAACAGTTGATTAAGAAAGGCAGTTGGTCTTCAGAGGAGCGTGAATTCGCCCCAATGCGAACCTTTCCACCCGAGTTGTCGCCACAATTTCACACTCACTCTGTTTATGTCCCTCTCTGTATGCCTTCTGTGTGTTGGGCGCCTTCTTTCGGTTGACGCGAACCTTTCCGGGATCTTGGAGTTTCACTGTCTAAAGGTGTTTTATGTACTGCGTTCACAAAAGAGATTTTATTGCACGAATACTGAGAAATAACAGCTTGACACCGCTCTTTGTTTCAGCCTTCTGTGGCCGGATGTTCTGCTCTGAGGGATTCGAAACGAACGTCCTCGCCTTTGCAACGTGGTTCTGATCGACCGATTCTGAGGCTCTGGGCGAATCCCCCAGACACCACTTCAGTCTGGGTTCGAGTAAAAAGCGAGCAGAACAAAAGCTCAGCGGACGGGATCTTTTGTTGACACTCGAGCAGATCTTGACTTGGTCAAAGAAACGTGTTCTTTCCAAAACTGTGATGAACTGCAACAGTCCCGTGAATTTCTTTGACTAGATTGGCATTTCCTGCGTATGATCGCAAAGCTTTGCGTGCCACCTGACTCGAACTGAAAGAAATGAACTTTCATCCGATTCAAACCACTGCCTTCAATCCGCCCTGAGCTCGCCTGCTGAAACCCAATCCCGGGTCTGTTTCCCCGTCGTGGGACGCTGCTGGGATCGGAGGAATGCGGGGACATTGTCCCTCCGAGCTTCCCGCATGCATGCACATCTGATATGCACAACCCTACACAGGAAACTTCCAAATGCGATGAAAGATTAAAACATCAAAAATCTGTCACAGCAGATGACTATCTTTATTGCGGTCAAGTGTGTTTTATGAATGGGTTTGGTTTTTCTCGTGGAGATTTGACAGGTGAAGGAATTTTATCTTTCTGGCTGCACTCAACAATCCCTCCCAGTGCCAAATGTCTCCACTTGGTGTCACTTCTTGAAAACTCTGGCAAACGTTGCGAATGTTCGAAGTGAACTGTCAAAAAGAACAACTGAACCATTTGGTATTGGTCGAAAGTGCAGACACCGAAAAACTTTGGTTCTGTCAATGAGACAGCGTGTAGATCTACTCGTCCTTTCAGCTGGGTTCGCGCGACTCTTGGGTTATCAAGGTTCAGGAGTCTCTCGCCCTTGCGGGTTCAGGCCCAAATCTTATCCGTGCACCAAGTGGGTTCGCGGTGAGGCCTCCGCAGTCTCCGCATTTCCATGTGCACAAAGGACAACAGTAATTTGGTGTGACAGAACCAGTGTGACACCTGATTCACAGAAGCTTCACGTAATTCGCGATCGAAGGATTATTTTTCACAGTGTTTGCTTGTGTGGAATCCAAACAGGTTGGGGGAACAACAAGTATCTCTTTCACACTGCGCAGACATGTTTAATGCAAAACGATCTCTCACTGTGACAGAACATGTGTAGTTTTTTACAACTGGTTATTATGTAGATTTACTTTATTGAGATGTGTAATTTAACTGGTGTAATATTTATGGAAATCTAGATTACATTTCTGTTGTGAGATTGATCGCCAGATAAGGACCGTTGACAATCCCGGACCGAGAGTCGTCGAGTCTCTGTGTTTGTGGTTCGCAATGTGCGTATTTCTCATAATCTTTCAGCAGCTCTGAACAAATAATTAAACAATCAACAGTGATTAATTTGAAAAAAAGTTGCTGCAGACGAAATCCTTCCTGATTAGTTTGGTTTGGATGCTGTAGTGCACGTATCAAAGTATCTGCCATTCACTTCACTTTGTTGACTTGAGAGTTTCGGTTTCTCCTCAGTCAAGAAACACTTTGAGAGATGCGAGGTGATCTGAGCGCTGCTCAGATGATCTGGCAAAACTGTTTGCGTTCCAAGGTCTGCAATCAGGAAAGGTTCTGAGGCATCCATGGAAGGTTAGGAAGGTTGCAGGTCCCTCTACACTTTATCTGTTTCAAAGCTGCGGGGCATCACATTGTCAGAGGCTCACTCAGGTAGATTAGTCTCTATTTGTTTTGTAATAATTGACAGGACCCGCTTAATCACCTGCAATTGTTCTCTATTACAGGTCTAATCCCACATGCTGCTGCCCTGTGAAAAGGCTGCGCTCCGTGGAATCGAGCACCGGCGCTGACACACCGTGTGGCGTTTGAAAGTTGTTTGATGGTTGGGTGCTGGTGCAGAGTGAAGTAGCTGGCATTTTTGAAGTCGGTTGAAACAAACATGATTTCAAATGACCATCTGTGTTCTACATGCGCATGTCCAGTGGTGAACAAGCTCAGCCGCGGTGTAACCGTACATGGCCCATGGCACATGGCCCCCTCCCCATTTCCCACTCTCAGCCAACAGTCGTCAGCATGCAGCAGGGATTGAAATTTGAGATTGTATAAAAGTGCTCAAAATAGTTATTTGGGGAAGAGTTGCGTTCAGTTGTGTGCTATGGTACAAGAATGTCAGATTTTCATCTTTGTGGATCTCTGTGTGTTTTTCGTCTTGGAGGAGCAGGGTCATGATGTTTCCAGGAGGCTCGCAATAGTGTCTCAATTCACCACGAGCTCCATGGAGCTGTTTCTTTCTTTCTGTGTTTCACAAATTTCTTTTATGTACGATTTTCAAACACCACTCTTCAATCAGCAAGGCACAAAAGTGCCCTGTCTTCTTGTCCTGGTGGATCGAACCTGCGACACCGCGGACCCACCTGCCCGGGCCGAGGCCAAACGGTTTGGTGCCCGAGGCCCCGAGGTCCCCACCTCCGTCCAGCAACAGCGCTGCGCGGACACCGCTGTTCCACAACCTTTGTCTCCAACGCGTCAGCCGATCCAGAGAGATTAACACGTCCCGCAGGATTCTCTGTCGTCCGCCTCTTTGTCTTCGCAGGTGCGGAGAAGATGTCAGTTGCGGACGAGCTCGTACCCGGACTTCTTTTGTTGACCAGAAGCTGCATGGATTGGCAGGCGAACAAAAAGACATTTTTGAAAAAAAGAGAAAAGGCTTATTTTGTGTCCTTCTTTTGTTGCCGCTACGCCACTGAGATCGTTTTCCAATCGAACAACAACACAAGCATTTTGGAAAAGAGACGTATTTCTCAGAGTGGAGGGCAAGAAGTTTCAAAGAAAACGCCCCATTGGTACGATGAGCCTACTTTGTGTGTCTTTTTCCACAAAAAGAACACTGGGAGCATCTTTGATAGTTTTTATCTTTTAGCCCTGTTTAACCTTTTGTAGATAGCTGGACTTTTGCTTGGAGCAGTGCACGGTTGACCATTGAGCGTTGTCCAGCCTACCTGGTGGCATTTCAAAATACCCTTGGTCAGGTCCTATTCACAGGGGTTTTCAAAGAGAAAAAGGACAATGGCTGCTTTTGTTCATCTTCTGTTTGTCTCTTGTGATATTTCGCCAATGTTTGGAAGCTCATTCGGACCAAAGTAATTTCCTCGAAGACTTTTGATCAGTGACACTTGTCGAAGTCCCACTGTGAGTGAGGCCCCGCTTTGGAGCTGGATGTTGGTGAGCAACAAAAATCTAGTACAGCTTGATGGCATGTGGAGGTGGAACTGCAAACAGTTATTCTCTCTCTCTCTCTCTCTCTCTCTCTCTCTCTCTCTCTCTCTCTCTCTACGTGTGTTTGCGAACGTCGATGATGCTGATGTGTGAGTGTTTGTTCGTCGTACGCGCGGTAAAGTGTGGCGGCGCGCGGGGCGGCAGCTGTCGCCGTGTTTCCACCTGTTACTGCGCGGCGGGCTGCGCCTCCCTCGCTCGGGGCGTCGCTCCTCCGCCGCCCGCGGCGCGCCCCGGACTGGACGCCGAGGCGCACGGACGGACCGACGCAGCGTTCGCCGCGGATTGAATTCAGTTCAAAACGCTTTCGCGTGAGGCCAGAAACATCTGAGCAACTTCAGCTTTCCCAAAAGCAAACCACGTCGTCTGACTCCAATGACAGTGTACTTCCCTCAAATGTTGTCACAGAAATATTGCGCGGCACCTTCGCAGGGTTGTTGGTGTACGGACTCAATCATCAATTCAATAGCAACTGCCAGGAACGTTTTGAATGACACGAAAACTCCATGACCAGGCGAATAAAAATTTCAAGGAATCCTTGTCAGTCAGTTGACTTGTTGAAGCATTCCCACCCAGGCAGCTTGGCAGCTTTGGTGCTCCGTGCCGGAAGGCAACCCGTTTTTTTGGAGGTCAAGTAGGCCTGCTCCTAATTGTGCTTCCGTTCTCTCCCTGGAGACAACACGGGTGACATGAATGGCGTGAAAGCGTGAGGTAATGACACAGAATGGACACGAGTACGAGTGTCATGCGCTGGTCCACAAAGTCGTACGACAGTGAGGAGATTACTGCGTCTCAGTTGGGACATCTGGTGGGCGATGTCAAAAACACAAAGAGATGCGGGGTTCGCTGCAAAAGAAAAGAAATCAGAACAGTTCGGTTCCTGTTTTTCCTGAGTTGTTCAATCTTCCTCGACCAACTGTCTTCAAGGACAGTCCAGTTGAAGATGAGGAAATTAGCAGCGACGCAACTGTCCGTTGGGCCTGAAACTGAAACACGCCGGGCCTTGTCTCAACTGCTTCGTGCCAGAGTCGGCCAGCGTTTTTGCCCACTTGCCACATGTTCTTGTCAACGGACTCCCCACACGAGCCTGTGCATGAACTCTGTGTTCGGACGAACAGTGGCCCCCGCAGAATTCGACAACGTCATTGCCGGGGTGACAAAAAAGCGGTCATTGGAAAAAATTCAACAACGGTCCTTGAAACAGATTTGTTAAATTTTTGCAGGGTCAAAGATGGTAAGAAAAGTTGAAAAAAAATATGAGAAACTGCATCAGGGTGTTGGTTCTTGAGGTAAGTCACAAGAGTCAAAAGAGAATGTCATTCGAAAGTTGAATTCAGCAGAAATGTTGGAGATATCCGTGAGGAAAATTGCCCTCATTCCTGGAGTTGCACCCGGCCCAGCTCAGAAAGAGCGCCAACCAAGCAGATGCCTGTTCAGAACAAAAGGAAAATACAGGTGCGAAACTTGGTTTTCTTGGTGTGGTGTCCAGACAGATCGCAGACGCCCAGTCAGGAATTTTGCTTGACAACACCGAGAACCTAACGGGGTGAGAAGCACACGGTCCGACTGTACGACATGCTCATTTCTCCGGTTCAGATCCCGGACCGTTCTTGCCACGAGTGCGATTTCATTAGAGCGCACGCAATTACCGATGCCCTGGATTCTGCTGTAATTGCGAGAATCTAATATCCAATAACGCGCTTCTAACAACCCAATTACTGGGAAACAATCCGAATACCAGCACAACATATAGTCTGTGCAAAATGCACGTGTACAAACCGGTTGAGCAAAGACAGTTTTCTGTCCAGAATTCAAAGCAACTGAATGTGGTGTTGGCCACACAAACCCAAGAACTTCGATCAGAGGTGTTGATTCAAGTATCAAACCCGCGAAGTTTCATTCAAACGCAGCCAAAATTGCCAATTCGAGGCTATGTTCCAGGAACAACGTTCAACTGGGCTTCGCAACGTGAACTACTCGTTTGAACGTTGAGGTCAAAGGACACGAAATGATCCTACAAAGGGGAACCAGCGTCGAAAACCCGCTTTGTGGCTTCCTGTCAAAGGAGACTGATGATGTTTTGAGAGAAGGGAAGCGGATTTTGTGGGCTAAATTTCAATCACAGATCTGCCACGCGTGACAGCTGCATTCCAAGGCGATCAAGGTGATATTTCCGCAACTTTCTACAGGGTCCAGTCATAACTGGCGGTTGGACCTCGTCATGAGTTCATGAGTTCATCCTGTTCAGAATGGTTCGTCCATCAGTTGAACGCCCCCGCCTCCCCTGTGGCATAAATTTGTGATAGGTCAGTGTGGATGGACAAAAGCAGAGTGTCCCTCGGCCACTTGGCATATCCACTGAGCTGGCACACAAAACAGAAACCGACGAAGCAGTGCCAAAATGGAGCGATCAGGAAAGAGTTCGGGGTACGAACATTTTGCGTGAACAAAAACAGGGTGGATTCCTTCAAACCGGAACTAACTCAACACGCAACACGAGGAGGGGACGACTATCAAGTGAAACAGCTTTTCCCACGAATCCACCGCAGTTCCCATCCTGCGCGAACTTCCCATTTCTGTCACAAGTTTCTCTTTGACAAGCTATTGTCTTCCCTTCCCGGACAAATCCATTGCAAGCATTCATAAAATTCGAAAGCGAAGGACTTCAAGCGCAAGTTCTTGAGGACTTTGAAAGCCGCTCGAAGATGAGTTGATTGTTGCGGTCGGGCTGCCCCGAAGCGGTACGAATTAGGACGATTGTCTCGTGCTGACGGGGTCGGCGCTGCGAGAGGATCTGAGATGCAGCGCTGATGTCCTGCGTGGGAAATTGACCACAAAGACCCACTCGCACACATTGGAGCCACTTTGGTTGAGGAGAGCTCCCTCCAGTCGAGACACACGAGGACATTTGGACGCAACTTGCGTCCTTTGAGATGGCAAGAGCACGCGTGTTCAGGGCGTTCTGCTGTTTCACCACGAACAGTCATCCCAAATTTTCGTCGCGTACGCTTTTCAAGTACCAGAAGTCAAGCACTGTGTGAAAGTTTTCAAAAGCATTTCTTTGAATGGGGTGTGGTGATCCGCTTTCTTACTGTGACTGTCGCTCCTTCGACTCCCAGGAAATATTGATTGGTTGGGCTTAGAAACCAGAGGAGGTGGCTCAAACAGTGCCTCAATTGGACAAAGTATGGTGTTTCCACTGCCTTTCTGAAAACTGGCACACAGTGTTGGTTTTTTGCTTTTGAATAAGGAAATATACAGAACCAATTGAACAGACGCAAAATTGCCGAAAATTGCGCGCTAATCGTAAAAATTGCAGCAATCATATCTGGCTGATAAAACAGTCGCAGAAAAGGCTCGTTGTAGCTCTTTTGCGACCATGTCAAAAATGTGTTCCGATTGCACCCGTACTCGCAACGCTGTTGTGAAAGGACAATAGAAAATTTCGCGCTCAATGCAGAGTTTCCATCGGTGAAATTTGTAACAGGCTAGGTGCGTAAAGTAAACGCATAAGTGGTATGATATTACAATATTGTGACTGTATGCCACAGCTGAATAAGCTCAACACTGTTATTTCGTGTCCTTTTGCCACTCGGCGAGCACAATATTATGTTTCTGAATTATTATTCTTCACGATGCTGAGGTTTCTTAACAAGCTGTTTGAAATCGCTGGGGAAACACAATGTCGCTTTTGTTGGCATTGAACGAATTTGAAACTTGTTTGAATGCTCGTTGTTCTGTATTCCGAAGACCCCAAGTTTCCATTTCGAAGGTTCAGCAAAATGTTGAATTCCAAGACGCAACTTTGCCAAGACGGCCACTCCATAAATTTGCTGCTTGTTCAGCTGAGGAGCACAGTGCACGGAGCACAAAGGTTGTGCTGACTGAGTTCTGCAGAACACAAGAACTTCACACATCGTGGCCTCTGTCTCCCTCGACCCTGGCCGCAGAGCAGCTCAATCACAACGATGGAGCAATTCGGGAAATTCGAATGGTGTTCACGGCACTGCTGCCAAGAGATGAGTTTTCCAGCTCAGAAGTGTACATAAATTACAAAAACGCCATTCTCTTGCCAAACGCTCTTTGCCGAACTGAGAGGATGATAAATCCGGCAATCGTGTCACGGCCAGAAAGATTATTTGATAAAAACTCACGCGAGGGTGGTTATTTTATTGAGGTACCAAAGAAAGACAAAGCGTTTTTTCAAGGTGCACTTGAGCAAAATTACTCACATCACGCAACGTACATGTGCGCACTGAGCAGAGAAATCACGAGTTCGCTGTGTTCTTGGTTTCTGTTGGAGAACCAGTCCCTGCCCTTCAGACTATTTTTCCTGTTGTGGAACTATGTGGACGCAACCTGTGTTGTTCCATCAGCATTCACTCCATTCTGAGCAAGAACACATCTGACCGAAGCCCTGCATGCGAAAGTAGGTCACGGCGTTGTTCCGTGGGGTAAGCGTCGGTGTGAACAGCCACCGAGTGGTCCTGGCACTTCCTGACTCACCACAATCGTGGAGTTTCTTTCCGTGTGCTCGGTTGTTGATGAACACAGTTATCAAGCAACCAAAACAAAACCAGTCCCTGGAGTCTTTTGAATTCAAAAATCCTTCAGAAAAGTTTTCTGGCCCGCGATTTTGCGTTTGTGTTGTTCAGCACAAACCCTGCAGCTGCACATCATAAAGGTAACACCAGACAACCTTTACACACAAGAACTTCATGTCAGAACCAAATAATGAGTCAAAAAAGTGACCAACATTCTACTTCTTAGCTGCTACTTTATGACGTGCAGAGAAATGACACACACGTACACATACACATTGAAAACAAGATTGATAAGGGAGGAGGACGAAAAAAAGGAGGAAAAAGTGAAAAGCTCAAAACTAACATGCACTCTGCCTATAAAGACAATTACATGCCAGGGCCCATCATAGTCCGGGCAATTATCCGTCAGCAAATAGATTTTCTTGTCAGTTTGACAAACAGACGGGTATAATTAGGCTGTGGCAGCGACTTTTCTCGTTGCAGCGGGGTCGGTTTTTCCGAGGCTGTCACGCGATCGCTGCAGTGCTGAATTCCGGTGTACCTCACGAAACCAACACACGTGTACACTCTTTTTTCGTTTTCGTGTCACAAACTTCGTTTTGTTGAAAAGTTTCCAACTCACATTTCTCTCACCAACAATTTGGGACACAGATATGTGCGAACCGTATGTAAACAAATTCTTACAAATTTATGCCTCACAAAACCTCTGTGATTCAACGAAGACTTTTTCGACCAGAGTGCACGCATTATTCCAAAAGTTTGTTGACTTCCACAAAACAAGACAGCAAAACAGCACACATCAGCAGCACTACTCCCAACCTAACTTTCCTCGAGCGTTGTTCCTGCACAACTGCAGCTGAATCTTTCGAGCCGAAGAATTGTCCCTGATCCAAGCAAGGCATCAGTTAAATCCAGAATCGGTAAATTCGTGTTGTTGTTTTGAACCCCTGTCCGCACGTTTTCTTTAAAATTTCCTGAAATTCTCTTGCAACCGCATTTTCCCCACCCCAGAGCCAAAGTGAGCCAAAAACAAACAACCTCAACTTTTAAATGGGGAAAAGAGCTAATTTGGTCAAACACCGTGAAAAATACAGAAAATAATGTAATGATAATGGCTCAAGTAATACTCTCGTTAAGCAATAGCAGAAATTATCATTACTCATGCTACTAGCAAATTGTCAGGAAAATACTCGTGCTCTCAACGTTACAACGCGGTGGCCAATCTCACGAAAATCTACAGGTCGCCAAACACAGTTTGGAAGCATGTCAATGCTCAATAACAAGAAAAATTGAGCTCAATTTACTTTTGGCCAGATTTTCGCTGGCTATTAAAGAAATTGTATTTGAACAAGTTTGCTCATTTTCGCGCGTAAATTGGGTAGTTTTCACAGCGACTGGTGTGGGACCCATCAGTCTGTGGTGTCTATCGGATTGGCAAGGTGACAGCGAGAGATATTTCACTTTGCACAGCGGCCAAATGCTTTGGAAAAGTCACTCCGTAGAGTGAGACTGCCGTCCTGCCCTGAGTCGTCGGAGGCAATCCGACCTGTTTCCTGAGTCTTGATTTCCTTCCGAGAGCCCCGAAATCTCATTGTGTAGAAAATCTATGAACCAAAAATTTTCAAATTGAAAAGGGAAATCGGTCCCAAACCGTCCTTGATCTCCATCTTTTTTTTTTTTTGGGGGGGGGGGGTGGGCGGGGTAACTTCTGGGCCATATGCCAAACCACGCTGGAAAATTTCACACCAAGCAACTGCCATCCACGCATAAAAATTGACTTAATATTAAGCACCAAAATGCAAA
>JAAUXT010069910.1_pt1 | contig 47110 bp, 48 predicted proteins | sample 7278171 | NCBI WGS metagenome assembly JAAUXT01 (sample SAMN14350112, study PRJNA611818) | marine sediment metagenome | isolation source: surface marine sediment (1.8m) | place: French Polynesia: Moorea | collected 2018-08
CTCATGTTGCCTTTTGAAACAATCATGGATTTCTGCGTGTTGTGGCAAATGAGGAGATATCTGGATGATATGATGCCCATTGGAAACCTGGTCCGTGTCAACCCACAGTGACTAGGTAAGTGCTGCCTATAAAATTATTCACTGACTGCAAGTATGACAAAGAGCAATCAATCAACTGCACTGTCAATCAAACCCAAGTGCATGTTCTCTGTCCCAATGAAAGTGATGCTCCCATAGGATCTGGTGTGCTCAAGTTGCAAGTGTACAGAGCATCTCTGAGTGGGGTGCCGCTAAAGTCACACAATTAATTATGGAGTGGTGCCGCTCACCTTACAATTAACGCCAAGCTCCTATCGGAGCTGTTATCACCTCTAGTGTTAAACGCACTGCTGTTTATTGTCACTCCAGTAGAGAGAAACTTGATGCTGCTTTGTTGGGGTACGACAATCACACCGGTCCAGTCCCTCAGTGTGTGCTGAGACGAATCGCCAAAGCACAAAACTTCTGTCGCTCGCTGAAAAGGTCCCTTTCGGGGGTGTTGAGTTTGTCATCGGGTCATGACGTTGATCCAGCTCGAACTTGTTTTGTGTATTTCTGTGTTCACCCCACACCAGTTCTTCTTGTTCAACAACTGGACGTTCAGCATTCTTCTACTTTCTCAACAAAAACACCAGCGCATTGGTGTTCTGGGTACGTCTCCGCTTTCGAAATTTCTGTGCGCATGCAGCGAATTGACGACACAATTTGTTTCCCAAAGTTTATTGCAGCTTCGAAGTCCTTTTGGACTCTACGCACATGTGTGCTGATCACTCAATTTTATTCCTCTTGTTCATCTCACTTTAGTCTTTCACGCTTTGGGTTCCTTGTGGATATTTTGACAGGCAACTATCACAGAATACAATCGGTTTCACTTTCGTTCCATTTGTGTCAGGTTCATCTTCAAACACAATTGTACGCAATACAAGTTCAATATTTTGTGCTTTACACGACTACTTTTCAAACGCGCGGTCTGGCGCATTTGAGTTGGCAGGCGAAGAAAGTTGTGAAAGTATCATCAGACCCTATCAAATGACACGACCAAACACAGACAGTAGCAGATCATGCAGCACTCAGAGCTTGCAAGCTGTTGAACACTTGTGTGACGAATTGCCTGGTGAAAGACAATTTTCTATATTCATCTGGGTTTCACTTGTCTGTGAAATCAACTTTTTGTCGATCGAAAGATTGTTTTGTTTGTGGAGGGGTGGAGTGGCCTTTGCGGAACCGAATCCTCTGCCACGGTCATGATCCCTGCCAGCTTCGTTGGTTGAGGCCAGATCCCAGGCCAAGGACGACACTCAAAGAGGGATTCGCGCCAGTGCTGCTCCATGCAAGAATTCCACTTTTTTCAGAAGTGAATTTGGAAGAGACACAGAGTCCTGCATGACGTGCATCAGTGCATCACAACCGTGACAGTGGTTCTTTCAGATGGCATCTCTTCACCTGGACGTTTGGACCCTTGCGGCAAGGTCAGTGAACATCAAAGAGCAGCGGTGCAACCAACTATACATGCACGCAGAAAACTTGCCCAAGACTGATACGTGTCTCTGTACATGTACAAGGGACTATTTATAGCCTCGCCTGCAGGAGGGGTTTATGTGCCACCATAAATGAAGCGTCACTGCAGCATGCCTGCAGTCAAATGAAACAAAGAACACAGACCACGGCCGCGGTCACCACCGACTTGGCTGTCAACATTTTGGCATCAGCACAAATTGTACTCATTTGGTGTCAAAGTTGGCTTTGGCTGTTGTTGACAAACTTTTTCAGTTGGACTTGGCGAGTTTGCAGCATGTCGCAGACGCATTGCAACACAGCTTTCCCTCGGCCATGCAGCACGCAAACGCGCAGACTGTTTCTCGCGGAAACACTTCGGATTATTTGAAGTGGCGCAACTGCTGCACAGCCTACGCAAGGTAATGTCGTCGTGCACGGGCTGCGAAAACACAAACCGATGTCACGGAGCACCCGCGAGTTACAGCGCAAAACATCCCAGTCTCCCGGTGCCAACAGAAGCTGAAAAGACTCAAGATTCTTGTTTGGCACCTGCTTTGTCCCATTGAGAGATCTCAGCCGTTGACTTTTGTTGAAGCAGCCTGCGGTTCAGACTTGAGTGAGCTGAGTCCGATGGTTCTCCGTGTTCATGGGAGTTTTCTCAGACACCGTCCCATAAGCACCGTGGTTGTCGGTCCGAATGGAGCGTCGGTAATCGTCCTTGTGCTGACAGCGGAAACACGGCGCGTACCCAAGCACGCGCTTGAAGGCGTGTCGGAACTCGGAGTTGAAGATGCTGTAGATGACGGGGTTCAGCGTCGAGTTGAAGTAGCCGAGCCACGTGAAGATACTGAAGACCACTCCAGGAATACACGAGGGACAAAAGGCGCCAATGATGTTGATCGTGAAGAACGGCGTCCAGCAAAACAGAAAGACACCCATGATAATCCCGAGAGTGATGGCTGCCTTGTGGTCAGAGATTTTGGACTGAGATGTGCCCACTTTGTGCGGCTGATGGTCCGGTGAGTGGTTGAGGGTTGGCACCTGCATGCGCTTTATGCTTGCCATCTGCTTCCTTGCATACACATAGAGTTGCACATAAATGGAAATCATGACAAGGCAAGGCAGAAAGAAGCTTATCATAGAGGATATGACTGCATATATGGGATTGAGTTCCATTACACAATAGTAATGCTCAGCGCTGGTGTCTGTTGACTTTCCATTTGGCTCGCGCAGGACGAGCACGCCGCTGCCCTCCCCCGCCGCACTCACTGAAGCGCCGCCCACCTCTTCGCTCGTCGCTGCTGCGACCGCAGGGTCCAGGGTCTCAAAGATCGACTCCACTGTAGACTCATTGAAGCTGGAGATCGTGTAAGTGCTGTTGCTGACTCCAGTGTCCAAGCCCCATTTGTGCCAGCCAAGCTGGATCGGTACGAAGGATATAAAGCCCGAAAGAAGCCAAACGAAGAAAATCGCCAGGCATGTCCTGAAAGGGGTCACCCACGAATCGTATTGGAAGGGATTTCTGATATGAACGTACCTATCCAGGCTGATGGCACACAAGTTGAGTATTGAAGCTGTCGAGCACATGATATCAAAACTTATCCACACTGAACAGAAGTTCACATCAAATATCCAGTATCCCACAATGTCATTCGCCACAGCAAATGACATGACCAGAATGGCAACCAGCATGTCCGCAACTGCCAGCGAGATGATGAAAAAGTTGGAAGTTTTGCGCAGATTTCTGTCCGTGAGAACAGCAACGCATACCAACAGGTTGCCCGTCACCGAGAAGAAAATGATGACTCCCAGAAAGAAGACGATGATGATCGTCTCCACGAGGGTGTACTTGGACGACACGATGTTGTCGTCTTCCTCGGTTGGAGTGTGATAGTCTATTGTGTTCAAGGATAATCCATTGTTGTAGGTTGTCCCATTAGTTAATCCATGGTAATCCAGGAGAATTGATGAATCACCTGCCATGTCAGCCACACCTTCGCGCTTCTGCACAGAAAGTGTCGATGCTCTAAGTGAGAGTGAGTGGTGCCGGGTGAGGCTGGGTCCAAGTTCCCCTGACCGCGCCGCTCAAGATTCACCAGCAGCTGCCGCGCCAGACGATCCGGATTTGTAGAACATTCAGATTTTCTGTTCAAACCAAGTTCGAATCTTGGAATGAGACAATGATGAAAACTTGCAACTCTTGTGTTTGTTCTACGTTGTTCAAGTTTCCCCGGTGTTGTTTTCAAACAGCCGCCTCGTGCGGGACCAGCAAATGGAGAACCTGTGGCGCTGGAGAGGTTCTTTACTGAGATGTCTGTGTCAGTTCGCGTTTTCTCCACTCACTGCGCGCAGTTTCAACGCCTGATCGAGTTTGAAATTCTCACCCGCACTTTTCGATTGCGCACTTCAGTTCGCTGTGCTGTGTCACCGCAATCACCAAAACGAGAGTTCACCCGTTTTCGACAATATTTCCATTTTGGTAAACTTCCGCATGTAAAGTTACATTTTCTGGCCGTTTCCTTTCCAGAATTGGCTTATTTAACAGTAGGCTTCAAGCCTACTTCAAGCCTACTTCATGCCTGTGGCTTCGTCTTCAATTGTTCCGATTTCACTCAGAACATGTCATCCGCTGCATGAAGACTAATCACTCTTTATCCAATTATTGCATGTCCCTCCGCTGTTGCATCTGAAAGCAACCGAGAAAAATCTTTGTTGTCGTCTTTGTGCGTTTGTCGCAATTTCCTCCACTTTACAGTCATGGATTCCTTCTTTTGAAGGGATAGAGTCCGGCTTCTGTGATCCCAGTATGGAACCTCATTGATGTTCACATTTGCTGTAGAAATGTAATCACTTCCAGATTGGGTCATTGAATATAATTCTGCCGTATTGCATGTCTGTATGTGATTCAAATCCTACATTCCCGTATTTGCCCCTTTCCTGGGGCATTACCTGGCAAACGATCTCATGCCTGAATTCGTCGCACGCCACACAATGAAGTTGTTGGTACTCGTATCCTCAGACTGAAACTTCCATTTTCCGCTGGCTGAGCACAACAGACGGAAGTGCAACAAAACAGCAAGCAACTCCACAAATATGTCTTCGTGAAGTCACGCACGCTGTTCTCAGTCGCTTGACACAAGAATAGCTCTCCACCCTTGAATGCTTTTCAGAAATATCAGCACTTTGCCTCACTTTTATGCTATGTGACTTAATTCGCTGCGCTGGTTTTCTTCGCGGCGGTGGGAGGCGGCAGTTTCGAAGACGTGTGATGCCCGTTCAGTTGATGGTGTGCGTCGTCGCAGGGAGGCAGCTCCGCGCTGGACAATCCATCACCGTACGCGCTTCTGACGGATCGCATCAACTTCCCTCTGCAATTAAAATTTTAAATATTTATGACTCTGTTGCGCATTCACCGTCTGACGTCCCAATTCCAAGTAGCTGTCATTACGTTCAACTGAGAAAAGGTGCTTTGGTGTGTGTGTGTGTGTGTGTGTGTGTGTGTGTGCGTGTGTGCAGTTATTTTTCTTCCTTTTTCTGACTGAAATGATCTTTGCATTGATATGTTTCCTGCTGCGAGCTGAAAGCAGAAGGACAAGAAGTACAAGGAACTTGAGCTTCGAGGCTGTCAATCTGCACAGTGACGCGCAGTACGCAGTGCTGGTACTTCTGGCGGTTTGTTTCCATTCTGTGTTCTCCAAACAATGTGTTGCAGTTCTGCTTATACAGTTTCAGCTTCGTTTTGGAGAAGTGCAACTGCAGTGCACATTTTGCTTTTGGTGTATTTTCTGGTTGTCAAGCAGCACTGAGAATGCTCAAAGTGCGAACAGGATCTCAACTGAGAGTGGACAAAGCAATTGGGAATCTCATGTCCTGGACCACTCTCGCAAAAAGAGCAAGCAGCTGGACAGAGATCTTTTGTGCGATTGGATCGACAGATTCTGTTGGGGTGTGTCGGTGCATAGAGGCAGTTGCGTACACACAAGTGCACATTGATGTTGACGACTAAATTGTGAAAGCTCGCAATTCACATCACCTGCAGCGAATCCCCATCCATTACGCCACACTTCGCCTGGTCGAACTTCTGTGAAAACACGGATGAGTAAACGCTCTGTTCGCCGACACTTCACGCTCTGAGGCCGATTGATTTCTGAGAACTTTGGGAAAATGCTTCAAGAATTAATCGATATGCAACGATACATCATCTCTGTGTGTCAAGTCCCAGAACAAACAGAGCAACAACTGTTTTACGAAACACTTAAAAAGCAATTTGGTCTGAGGGAACGCTCGTATTGTGGTTGTTTTCTGAGGAAAATGTGTTTGGAAACTGACGTGTGAGACCCAAAAACATACGTGATAATTTTCCCTTTTGTGTGCACAATTCACTTGTCTATCCATGGTGACAGAATGCTCAGTTTTATCAGCAAAACCTGTGGTCGTCGGGTGTCTCATAACATGCTGCAAGGAACAGAGAACACAGTTTGCGGCTCCTTGTGGTGGTTCTCCGTTGTGCAGCAACGCACCGGACAGCCGTGCCAGTGGGGAGGTTCAACAGGCCTTAAAATCCTTACGTGGGGTGCCCCAATTGCCAGATTGGTGGCACAGGACCCATTGTGAAGGCAAATGGCAAGTGACCAAATGGAATCTAGGCACCGATGTGGCAATTCGGGCATGTCGGAAATGGAGCAGACGTATTTGCTGAACCTCCGCAGTGTCAATCTGGTGAAGGAACCTGATGACAGCCAGTGACAACCATGGAGCCTCCAAACAACGACCGCAACCTTTGACGGTTATGGCTGGGGTTGATGCAGCATTGGAAAAGAAAAGAAGCCCACAGACACAAGAGATTGTTTTTGTCAGAGGCTATTCGAATTTGGATTGAATGTGGACCCAAGTGACTGCCGGCTGCTTGAACCCAGGACCCAAGTGCCTGCCACAAGTGGAAGAATTCTCAGTTTTCAGACCAAACACTGCAGCTCTTCTTGTGCTGAAGGGATTTTGCATCTTTCGCGCAGCAGCAGAACAAATTTTCCGTTATTTCCATTGTGAACGGACATTCATGAATTGTCCCTCGTCCTTCGCCCAATTCTAGTTGCTCAAACATCGGTAAAGTGTGAAGACCTGTCCGGTGTTGCTGTTAGCGACTGCACGACTGAAACAAAGGCTCTGGGAGAACCATGGGCCCTGAAACACCCGCAGCTCAACTGCCTTACCTCTTCAGGAAAGAACTTTTTTCGATTTTTGCTGCAAGAATGATTTTCAAATGCTGCTTGTTGGGGGCCCAAAAGAACAAGATGGTCAACATAGGTGAAATTGGTTTTCGCCACACGTGGGTTGTTTCAGATGTTCACAGTGGCATCAAATATCAAGAAGGACCAAGTCCAGCTTTGTATCGACGGACTGTTCGTTGCAAATTGTTTGGTTTTGTTTCATTGAGGTAATGTGTTCAGGGAGGACAGTGAGATGAACGTTTTGACGTGAACAGTGTGCAAATCGGACGGGCACTAAATTCGGTAAAAATCTTTGTGATGATTTGGAAAGAGCTCAAAAGGAAACTCAGTACCCGTGCTCAATGATTCAAGTCTAAATGACCCTGGACAGTCCCTCAAATTTGTCCGATCTGCAAAAATATTTCTTGTGAGCCATGCAATGACAAACACACACCAAAAGCTTCTGTTTCAACATCTTTAGTTTTGATATTTGAACCAGACGCTTTTGCGAACTTTGAGCTTGAGTTTGACCGATTTTGTTCACATCACCAGGAGGTCCCCATAGATAGCTGCCAGGGAGGGTGAATTGACGAAGCCGATTCACAAGGTCCCGCCCTTGCTCAAACAAAGTTTTCCTCCTCGACCAAAGCTATCGGTAAGAAAACCGGAGATGACACTGGAGAATGTTCAGAAGAATCTCGAAGAAGAAGGGAGACTTGACGACTCCAAATAAAGTGTGCATTAGGCGACGCTGTTTCAGCACCTTTCAAGCTGCAGAAGGACAAGCACAAGTCGATTTCAACACCTTTCTTCACTGGAAAGAAGTTGGAAAGATCTTTCCTCACCAAGGAACAGACGCGTGTGGAACTGGAAAGTCAATGAGCCTCTCGACGGTCCGTTGCTGAGACTCGATCGAGAAGCAGCGCTCGGTCTCGCGGTAACTCAGTGACTCCCTGAGATGAAGTGGCTCTGCGAACAGAAGAAATTTGTTTCCGGGTGACAGGTGGCAGCTCACCAGAAGCTTGCACCGAGATGAAAGTGCTTCTGGCCTGTACCAGGATCTGCACCGGGCGTGTTGTTCTTGATATTTGTCGAAAATATGTTGCAGCCGTTGGCTGTCTGCACGAACATGGACAAAAGAACTCATTTGAAACTGATCTCTGTCCATTGTGAATGTCTGAGCGCAGAGCATAAGTCCTCCATTCGTTTCACGTAAAACGCGTGAGCCATGCATCTAAATTGGCCATTTTACCTGACACTCGGACACTGAATGTTCGCTGAGAGATGCAGGACACTGGCGGGTCTGAGTGTCTGTATTCTGCCGATCGTGGCCTGCACGAATGACTTCTTCAATCAGACTGCACACACGTGTGCATTCCGTGAAGGTTCACACACACTGGAAAAATGGTTTCTGTGCAATCACACAATGCTGCTTTTGTCCTTTGGTCGAGAAAAAGAGTTGATTGATTTTAACATGAAGCATTCTTTTTGTGTGTGAACTCACTTCTACAACAAGGAGGTCACGTAAGACAGACTTTGTGACTGCTCTCTTGCAGAATGTGATTTCTCTGGAGCGAAAAAAAAAAGCCTCACACAGTGAACAAACCCTGAAGGAAAACCTTCTCTAATTCCAGACTTGGGGTTTCCAGGGCCAATTATGGTTTGATTTTTCGCACAAACCGACAATTATCCACATTCTGTGCTGCCAACAGGACGGAGCTAAGTCACTGGCGCATTCCATCCACGTCCACAGAGTCCATTATCCCCACCACGCGGCGGCATGCGGCTTATATTCCACCAGGAAAACTTGTGTGTGTGTGTGATTTACGAGTATTCTTCGTTTGTCACAGGTTCAACAATGATGCGAACTTCATTTTCTACCGCCGAATAATTATAAATTGGCTGTCACACGGCCAGATGACAAGGCGATATGAGGTTTTGGCCACGGCAGGTCATGTGAACTCTTTTAACGGTTGCAAAGCGGCCGTGAGACCGTGAATCGGCCGTGAAGCGTTCTTGTTGTTGGATCTTTTTTCAGCCCAAGGCGTTTTTTTTTGAAGGAACGGCCTTGTTTTTTGAACCGACAAAAGGGGAGTGTGTTGTCCTTGTGAACGTTGCTCTCTTCGAAAACTCTGGTGCTCCGGTCGCGACTCAAGGTGCTCATTGATTGCGACGCACAGAGAATTAGATGCAAAAAAGTCACCTGGCTCCTTGTCCAAAACCGATTTTGAGATCAAGGGACTGCAACGAAAGAACATTTCTTTGCTGAAGCTTCAAGAAAGGCCAAACATTCTGCACCCTATGGTTCACACTCCTGGTCCAAACCTTCACGACCTGCTCGTTCAACTCGAGTCACACCCTGGGCTCGCCTGATCCGAGCCTGTCTTGCAACAAGCGCGACAAAACAAAAGGGTCAATACTGCGAACCACTACGTTCCAATGCCAGGTTGAGTCGCCTGAGCCTGATTAAGCACCAAGGGTACGGAGACAGCCACACCCAATGGATTCAATTGAAGGAACATTGACTTCGCATCAGGATACAGGAGGAGTGAAACATTGCCTGGATGTGGCTGGTCTGCATGCAGATTCGAACAGGTCCGACTCCACGTGACACCAACTCTTTGTGACTCCGACACAGCATCTTCCAGATGTGATCGATCGAGTAGATCTAACGTGTGGCGAACGGTGGTAAACATTGAAAATGGAGGTTCCCAGGTGAGGATTCCTCAAAACGAATCGGACGTTGGTCCATATCCTGTATGAAAGATCAAAGAAGTCTCGGCAAAGGCGAAGAATGCGCGGCGGCTTGGCGCTTCTTGGGTGGTGTGTGGATTTGACGCGGTTTCATGTCGCATTTTCAGCAGGTGTGGTTCCTGCGAGCGATTTCCGATTGTCCTTGCAGAATGTCTCACTCTCTGCCATCAACATTCGACAAGGAGATTGCAAGATGATGATCGCTTTTGTGACAGATTTCGCGGACGAGAAGACACTTCACGACTCAACAATGGTGAGGTTGTTTCATCCAAACCTGGACGCAATTGTTTCAATCAACTCAACGAAAGGTGTCATTCACCACAGGAAACAGAGCGGCGACACATGACATTCCGAGCTTCTTCAGTTCGTGCAGAGGATTCCTGAGATTTGATTTGTCTTGGTGGTAGCGCGAAAAGGATTCAAGAAACGCTGTTGTTTGACGAATACAAGGAGTACGCTTGAGCACTTTGGATGAGTGACACGGTTGAAACCTTTGATCAGTTCTTTGGCCCTTGATTTGGTTCAGTCAAATTGCACTGTACGATTTGTCTAAATTCGCGAACGGATGGCGTGACACACGAAAATTCATTCCGTTTGTAATTGAGATACATCTGTTTGTTTCGAAGCTCGCGAAAAGTTGTGTATGCGTGTCAGGTTACCCAGTGGAAGCTATTTAAACCCAGCTGAGCCGACAAGTTTTTTTCCACTTTCATATGAAGACAATAACTATTCAACTGAAAAGTTTTTAATTGGACCAACAAAGCAAAATTCATCAGACGCATTTGTCAGTGGACAGGTGATGCGAAGCAACGTTTACCGTGCTATCTTGTCATGGAAACACTGTTGATAACGGCGCAATGGAGCTTGGCGACTGATATAAAGTTCTGCATGTGCCTCAGTCTCTCGGTTTCGTTCGTCAACATCTTAGTCTGAAAGAAGACAGAGAGTCTCCGACCTTGCACACACGATATGAATTGTCTGAAGTACGAAGGACTTGGATCAAATTTACATATCATTGCACTTGTTGCTGGTCATTTGACTGTTTGCTCAAATTTCGACACAGAAATTTCCCCTCGTCCAGATCTCGAGAAGCCCGTTTCGTTTGTGTTCACCAACACTGAAGAGACGACTGTGGGTTCGCAGCATCAATTGAATTGGCGACTCCATTTCAGTCGCTGAGTCGCTGCAGTTGTCTGTCATTAATTGAGCCGAAGCTCATCATCTGACCCTGGGTATGGTGGTTGGCGCTATGTGTGGGTGACCGTGGAGTGGGTGACCGTGGATTCAGTAGAAATTACGAGACCATTCGGTGCAGTGTTGACGTGGTGATTGAAAGTCACATTGGGCAACAAAGCCACACGACTGTCTCCCAGATAGGTATGACGATCAACCGGCTCTCTCGTCAATTCTATTACAAGCTGGGATGAAAGTCAAAGTCAAAGCGCTGCTGCAAGGCACTGTTTTGATTAAGATGAAGATCTTGAGCTGGATTTAAGAATAGCTTGACAGAAAGAGAGTGACAGCTTTGATGTTACTGGACAAAAGCTGATAAGTGCTGCACCGGAAGAGATTACGTGCACAGCTTCCAAAAGGACTTTCACTTATCTGCAAACTAATTGCAGAATTTAAGACGTCAGTCACAATTACTTACAGACCTCCGGTGTGAACACACTGATATTGCAGTCAATAGCTTGGAGCTGGCACACGACGATTTAATATCCTTGGCGCAACAAAGTTTTGGTCCACGTAACCAGTATTGAGAACCCAGACGGTCAACTCCAGCGCAGCTTTAGACTTTCAATATTGACGTCGTCCTGCTAAATTTTGCAGGGTGAGATGTCAAACACAACAACGTAGACACATGCCGAGCCTGCAACACGGTCCTCATGTTCTCGACGAGAAGAGATCTTGCAAATGGCAAACGATCCTGTCAATAAAGACGGGGCTGAAAGAAATTTTTTTTCAGATTTGAACATTTTATTACATTCGGAGAATGTTTCACTCAGGGCAGGTGGAGGTATCTCTGATCATCTTTGGCCCTCGCTTTTTGGCCAAGTAGTCATTGGGGGGTGAATCCAACCAAGGACCCCGGGATCCCTGCAACCCAGAACACCTTCCAGGGTGCTCCACCCAACCCAGGACCCCCCCCCCCACCCCCCACCCCCGAGATAAGGTTGGAGGGTCAGCGCACATGCAGGCTCCGGAGAATCATCATCAGGCTCTTTTCCCGCGCCGACGCGGAAAGTCGGCATTTGCAAAAACAACGTGTGAGAGTGTTTGCTCCCTGTCCAAGAATGTTCCAGTACACTGAGTTTGCCTCTTGTCCTGCACGTGGACTGCACAACATTTAGCAGCCTCACCCACAATGTTCACATGTGGCCAAAGTAATGAGGACGGATTTGGGTGGGTTTAGGTGGTTTAGGCGGACATGAGCGCAACAGATCCACCCGCGCATCTGCATGTTTAATCCATATATAGTTCAGTGACCGGCTGTGCGTTTTAGCCTTGGACTCAGTTCCGCACGATAAAAGCCAGCAATGTCAAACGGCCCAGTCTTTTTTCATTCACGGTGGAGATGCAAAGCGTTCCCTTTTTGGTCGGGCGAACAGCGAGCGATACGGTGAGCGGTCTCAGAAAGCTCTCATCACCTGATATAACGAAGCCCAAAGAAGAAACCAACATGGACCGAGACTTTCAGGGATGAGGCGCGCCAATCAAGCGACGTGCTGATGTGATTGCCTCCTTTGTCACACAGACTCGTGCAAAACCCGCCAGGATCAATCAACTGCCAAAGAACAGACGAACGGCCGGGTTGCATCCAGTGCAGGGTTCAACATTTCAACAGCTACACAAATGTAGTGGGTCACAGACAGGGCGGCTGCTTCGCCAACCCAGCCTATTTTTGTGCATGACACGCGCCTGATTTGTTTGTGTTTCACAATCCGAAAGCGGAAATGCCCATCGCGGCGGTGTGTGGACAAGAATCCAACGAAGCTGCAATTCCCAACAATTTGGAATATTTTCTGGACAGCAGTAAAATGTGCTGTGACTGGGCAACAGAAAGGTACACTTCAAAAGAGACTTCCAAGATGTACAAACAAACATTGCTGAAAACGCTTGAAAGTCCTGGCATTTGACAAAAAGTGAAACGACTGAAGATGCAATTTTCATCAAACAATTTTCAGCATTTGAAGCAATCATGAATTTCTCGTTACAGAAAGCTTAACGAGGGTCTTTTATCACATTCAACACACAAATCACAAATCCTTGCTCCCACCTCACTGAGTCTTGTCGTATTTATTGTGCATGCATTCTTTTTGTTGTGATCTTTAGTCTTGAATCCCAAATGATCGGACAAATGCAAAGGATAAAATTTGGTGTCACATTTGTCTTCAAGTTCAAAATTGGGTCATTGCAGACAACTACATTTTGGGGGGTCCAAGTGGATATTTTCCTTGATGTTTGAATACCGGTACTTTTCTTCCAAACTGCAATCTTCAAGAACAGTGCAAAACCCTCCATCAACAAAGTGACTCTTGTGGTCAAAATCCCATTGTTTGAATGTCGGACGTGAGGTTTCGCCCGTCCATTCCTGAACATTCTGAAATGTGACCGGAGTAAGGACTTCGCAGAGTCCCTCGTACATCCACTGGAACATTTAGAAACCATTGTTCTGGTATTTGGAAGAAATTCTGCTGTTGCACCGCATGTAAAAATGCAGAGTGACACAAGAAATTCCCTCAAACGCTGCTCTTGTGTACGGATATTGATGTGTGCTTCAAATCTCAGTGCAACAAACCAAGCTCCATTGATTCGCGTGTCTTGCAAAGCTCCTGTTGCGCACGATTCGCAAATTCTGTTTCGGTCGCTCTGATACCTGGTAATACACAAAGCCATTGATAACGTCTTTGACTTGTCCTGATGAGATTCATCACGCACACAAGTGACTTGCAACATGCCATGCAAATGTTGCTGGGACGGTTGGTGGCGGGCGACGTTGAACTTTTGTCTGTAGTTCAATTCTTTGTCGAGACTGTTCTTTTGGAAAACCAGCGGAAGAATCACAGGCTTCCTGTGTGCCATCGATCAGATTCTCATCCTGACGACGACAAGCGTCAGCCACAGCCATTTCGTTGAAACTTAAGTTCAATCGCTTTTCATTGGCCACATTGTCAAGTGCAACTTGGTGCACAAGAGCTGTGTTGAAATGTCAGTCTGCACACCAACCTTCTTCAGCGTGGTGGTTGGGTTGGATTCTGCACCTCCCTTTGGTTTGTCGATCTCGCTCAGGCAGCGACATTGAGACCGCTGGTGGTGGACAAAGATCGCGGTGATCCCACACAGGCCGATTCGGAAGTGTTGCAAGCTCGCCAGCTCAAGCCTCGTTGGGCCGTTCGTCTTTTGCGATTCCAAGAATCAGCATCGAGACCAAGTCAGGGACAAGGTGTCCACTTTTCAAATTGAGAAAGTAGAAATGACAAAAAAGAAAGGACCCCGAGGAACATTGGTGACGGCAACTTTACGAAAGAAAACCGCCGTTTTGTTGGGAGGCATGCAGTACCAAATTGTTGGGAGGCAGTCAACCTTGCGACCTGGTCGTAACTTTGAACCACACAGAAGTCTGATGTGAATGTAATGCCGCAATCAGATGTCATTTGTATTGTTCCCACAGGAAAATCGCTGTGTATCTGCTGATTGCAACGCCTGATCCGTTCTGGCTTCAGAAAGATTATGAAAACGTATCATGTGATTACAAACTCAATTGAAAAGTACCGCGGCCGCTGACTTTGATAAAATTTGTAAAAAGACGTTGTTTGAGCTTCTGAGTGGAATCCGGCATTGATTGTTGCGCTGAGAGAAGAGCGAAGTTTCACTGTGCGCAGCGGGATTCCCGTGATCGCCGCCGGCACACGCAATTCAACAATTACAGAGCAAAGTAAAATTAATTCCGTTTAAGCTGCGAAAGAGTTCGTGAGTACACCTCGGTAATCGTGATTTATGGGCAGGAAAACCAGACAACTCATGTCGGCTGCTTCCGAAGCTTTTACGATTCAACGACCGCACAAAAATAATTTCCGTCCTTGTCTGGAAATTAAGCTTTGTTTTGACCTTTTCTTCTTTTCTTGGCCTTTGTGCATGCTTGTTGTTGTCGAAGCAAAATTTCAACTTCAGTAGACACGATTCTGCTGACTTTTGTGCTCGGAGACAGCTTTCAGGTCCGTGCGCAAAACAGGTCTTTTGGCTTTTTCTGCTTGTTGCAAACAAACGAGTACACACGTTCCCCTGAGATTTGCTCGAGGTACCAGGACATTCAAAGCTCTCACAAAATGAGAATGGACAAGCAACTGGACAAACTTCGAGCCCTCGATGACTTTGAAGGTTCTGGAACCCCAAACGTTCAAAATCCTGTGCGGGAACCAAAACATCGACAGGGGATACAGCACAGAGAGTGGACGATTAAGGACGGTCTTGTTGGTGATGGTTCCCAGACATGGGGCAGAATCAATTTTGACGTGTCCCGAGTGTGTCGTTTTGCAGCAGCCAAGTTTTGCAGAGGAACACCGAATTAATGCTTAGTCATGTGCAAACTTTATATTTGGTGTGCAGATCTGATAAAGTCGTGTTCTGTGTGCGCACATGCGAACTGAAAAGAGCAGGCACATTTTGATCATTCTCGTTGATGACTCTGGTTGGTGACCACAAAAGCGATCAAGACCTAACTTCTTTGCAATCAGTTTGAAGTATTATTGCAAGAAAAAAGGCTTCTTGGCTTGAGTACTCATCAGCTTTACTACAGGTTCACTGGGTGCAAAGCAAGAAAAACTTCAGGAAAAGGGTTTGGCGTGTGGGTAAAAACTCATCGTGTGTGAGAATACCACACAACAGCAGCGTCCCTGGGGACGACAAAGCAAACAGCAGCATACTCTTGGAAAAGCCAGATCTTCAAATCCAAGGCTCGATGGAGACACGGTTGGACACCTCAGCTTTTGGGTCGTGATCTTTTATGAGGACAATAAGCACTCATTTGTTTGTCAATCAGCAGCAGAAAGGCAAGTTGGAGTGGTGGGAGCGATTTGCAGTACAAACTGCGGTGCATCTTTGACTTTGTTCAGGGCAAATCATCCCCTAATGAAGAGTCGTCGGAAAACTCTTCACGTCTTGACCTGCGCCGTTGTTTCCTGGACCTTACAAAGCTTTGTTCGGAGCAGATCCGAAACACCGTCAGCCTTGTAAATGTCGTGAAGTTGATATCGCGTTTTGAAGGAAGAACTTACGTGTACTGCGTGTGACTTGTGTTCGCGACAGACTCCACCTCAAGGTGAGCTGAAGTATCGGGTTCAGGCTATTCCATCGGAAAGGCTTCTTTGGTGCACAACAAGCGGAGGAACTTTTGTCTTTCTACTTCACAAAACAAGCGACTGAACAAGAATCGACCGAGAGAAACAAAACTGCAGTTTGTTTCAGTACAAAACAACTGTACGCCCTGCTGGGAACAAACGAACAAGACGAAATCCTGAAGAGAGTCTGAACCAAGTACCAGGTGTTTGGTTTCTTGGAACAATGAACAATACGTTCCAGAAATTGAGAACTGTTGTGCTGGGTCAGTTCGTCCAAGATAAGATCAGAAATTCGTTTGTTTGGTCACACTGAATTGCTTCGGAAAAAAACCGCTTCGACTCAGGTGGTGCCAAAATCCCCGAACTCTAATCGGGACGAGTTTCTCCAAGTCCCTCAGTCACTCAATCACCAACCTCAGACCACGCACACGGTGATTTAAATCCTTCACCCACATTTCCTTTGAGAAAGTGACGAAGGATGAACACGTTTTTCTACTTTCTACTCAAGTAACAGCAGGAAATCAGACAAAAAAGCAAACCCACAAATTACGCTTCCCTAAAAACCGAGAAACTGCAAGCTGTGAGACCATGCAAGCTCCTCGTGAAAAGCAACCACGTACCTTGTTTTTACGTGTCTTATTTTTCTCAAAATCCTGTCTTCCAACCAGACTTATAAATCCCATCAAAATTAATCTTCGCTCAACGTCACGCACACAGGAGCGGTCGACTGTAAATGCCAATGGTTCCCACTGCTGCGCTAAACGCCTCCCGCCTCGTGCACCGAGAGTTGAAGCTGTATTCAATAGCCCACAAGTTCAACTTCATCAGGGCGAATTCTTGGCGGCCGGAGAACATCAGAGCACGCGTCAGACGGCTGTTGCGTGCTCCTGTGCAACACAATACCACCGCTTTTGAGACACGTTACTGGAGAAAACATTCAAAAGGGTTGGATTTCTCGAGCGTATTTTGCCCACTGCAGCGCTCTTTAAGGTTGTCCTGTTTCCGAGCCGCGCTCTTCAATTGAGAGACACTTTTCAGACTGGAAGCATGTTGGTCTGTGAGGTGGCCATTTTTCGTCAAACACAACAACGTACGAGTAGAACTTGATCGTACCTAGTTTTGAGGTGACTTGCTTCTTCAAAGCTCAACAAAGGTTTTTGTTTCTGATCTTCCTTTCAGTCACTTCAAAAGTTCTCAGTGTGCTTCTCGCCATGCATCCTCATTGATTCTTCTCCAATATTTTCCATCAATCTGAGCAGAGAGAAGAAAGTTGGATGCGGAAACATATCGGCGGCGTGACTGGAAGGGTTCTTGTCTCCACCATCGGCGCGAAGCACCTTCCGCTTCTCAAACAGGCATTGTTTGCCAGTAAAATACAGAAACACTCACAAACACTCCAATTAATTTATCCCTCGGAATGCTTTAATCAATATCGACATGTGCTGAGTGGTTAGAGAAAGTGTGCTTCTCAATTTGATTTTCTTCTACATTTACATGGATGCGCCACTCTGGGTAACAAGAAAACCAATTATGGTTTCGGCCATTCACCACATCATAAAATTCATGGAGGCTGATAAAATAGATGAGATCTCGTCATCGATATAATTCTGGAATAAAATATTTACTGTCGATAGTGTATTGCAAAAGGCAAGCGCAGGAGAATCCGACATTGATCTAATTAACGTCACAGACGTTCGGTCTGCGCTGACAGGAAGCTGACTGGATTGCAATAAAATGTTTCCAAGAATTAGCCACCTCCGTCAAGTCGCCTTTGACTTCATCTGCAACAGAACTTCACAAAACGTGCAGCCACGTGCAGACGGACTGCGAATCTGAGTCCATAACGGACCGGTTGTCTGCAGGTTTCTCTTGAATGAAGGGCACACGAGGGCGCAGTTTCGTCCCGCACAAGAAACTGCGACGCAATCTTCAGACTGTTGTCAATCCAGATTCATTGAAAATTTGTGGCTGGTGCTCAGGTCTCCGTTGTTCCTCTGGTTCCTTTTTCTGTCAACGCTCCCAGGACCAGGAATTGATGCTTTTCTTCCCATTTTGGCTGCACAAGACACTCAAAACCAATCTACGATGTTGATACAGTGGGAAGCCGTGTGGGAGTGATATTAGGAATTTATGAAGTCGCACAAAAGGCGGTTATCTTAAACAAGTAACAGGTGACAGGTCAACCCAGCGATATTCCCTGTGTTATTGAGAGAAATGTCACTCAGTCCTCTCTGCTGATGATAACATGTGCTACACGTTGAGTGCTTTTGCTCTTTCTGAGGAACTCTGAACTCAGTTCCAGGACAAGGCTCTGATCAAAACACAAGCATTTGCCAAGAAAACGAATCACGTAAAAGCACTTGCACTAAACCTTTCATATTTTTGGGCAAAAGTGGAGAAACAGTGGAGGAGGGAAATGCATGGAGAAGAGGCTCAGCTTCCAGCACATCCTCTTGTGCGTGATGCACTCCTGAACCTGGATTGTAATCGCCTAAACCCATCATAGCTCCTTGTGAAGAACCCTTGTTTGGTGCGCTGGCTTCATCACGCCTGTGCTTTTTGAGGGTTGTGGGACGCAGTCGTGTTGGGTGAGCTGCGCTGCTTGAGTCTGTGTTGCAGCACAGGCAGCTCTCGGTGGGTCACAGCTCATCGAAGTTCGTTTGTTCTGCATAACAGAAATCGGTCCAGTGAGATGGGTATGGTCTCTTCCTTGTTGTCCCTTTGCAAGGTCCGGTGTTTCAGTTCAAGAGGTGCGACCAGAGAGTCCAAGAAGTCACAGAGAACCACAGGTGTGTGTGTGTGTGTGTGTGTGTGTGTGTGTGTGTGTGTGTGTGTGTCGGTGTGCGTGAACACTTGCGCACGGAAGGTGACGATGCAGCTTGAACACTTTGGCTGCCACCCTGCCTTTCTCCCACCAAACCAACCAAAACAGCAGGCTAGGGCCACAGAATTGATACGAGCGTAAATCAAATCTCTTTTCTTGTTTTGTCGCAGTCTGCAGTGAGTACGACAAAATTGCTGGAACGATTTGATCACAAACTTGGCGTTGCGCGGCTCTCGTAGACAGTGAAAGTTTCCCCAATCACACGCTCGCACATTGTCTGTTGCTGTAGGTGTCTGCATGTGTTTGCACAAGTGTGGATTGTCGTGTTACATTGATCGTGTCCGCAGGTGAACGAGTTTCAGGAAAACTTGACGAGCATATCGTTGTCACTGAAACACGCAGCTTGTGCATTCCTTCACACTGCGGGATTCCCGTTCTGCAAGGCGACGACTTTTATGGAGACTGTGAATCCTATTTGTAGTTCAGGTTTATTGCTGTGGGACGGGAGATTGCATGACAGCGAATCATATTTCCACGCTCACCTCTTCAGCTTCTTTCATCGCGCGGTGTAAAAATGTGCCATTGATTCTCATAAAATGTGCTACTTTGGCACAAGGTCTTCAGGTTTTTGATTCAATCATTCATGGATTTGACAAGGAGGCTGTTAACTTTTGATCTGCACAAAACGTCCTGTGATACGGCACAAAATACTGAGCCGGATGCATTGTCACGAAACTACTCAGGGCAATCGCGATTGTCCTGGAAGTGAAATATGGGTGGAGAAAAATGAAGGAAGATCAGAAAGAGCAAACTAACCGTCTAAATACACATAGACGTCTGTGGCTTTGTTGACAACAACAACAACAACAACAACAGATGTTCCCACAACAGGCAGTCAGGCCTGAAAAATGCACGTCATGTTGGTCATTGCCCCAAAACTACGAGATGAATTTGATGACAAACGCGAAAATTTTTGTTCGAGGACAACAAGGATCCAGTCAAAACTGATGTCTCCCAACGCGGACTCACACGCACATGATCGGGCTCTCGGAGCACTTGTGATACCATGTAAAACAGCAGTCATTTTGGGAAGTTTTCTTGCTTACGAAAAAGCTCGGTGCCCTTTGACTTTTTCTCTTGCATACCTGAATGCTGACATTTTGTTTTGATTACCCTCTGTCTTCAAGATATTGCCGTAAAAGATACTCTCATGAGTGGCCAAGTGCTTTGAACACAGCTTTGAGCACAGATTTTAATGACGGGTGACACAGATGGGCTTTGAAAGTCTCGAGATCTGGCATCACTTGGCCAGTTTACACACACATACACACATGCACACACACATACACACACACTAGGATGCACCACCACCAACAACACAACAACAACAACTGTCAGTCCAGTACTTCAGTGCCCCCCAAAAAAACAATATTGCACTTGACAAAGCTTCGAACTTGTTGAGAAGAGCAGATAATCAAAGAATTTACCTTCAGTCAATGGAACCTTTTGTCAGGTGATCAACAACCATTTTTCGAATTCGTCTCCGAACCTACGGTTGGAGCTGATCAGACTCATGGTTCTTGATCACCTGTCAAAGTCACTTGGTCACTGCACAACAACACTCACTCACCTTTTTGTTCACCACGACAAACGTCTGGCATAGCACAAGGGTGTATCACAAGAACATCAGTTTGTCATCAGACGCCCAGACGTCCCTTTGTTTTGAGATGTACGAGATAACCACAGCTACTGTTCGTTCCAAGAAGACTTGTGATGCACTACTGAGAACGTGGTTTGCAGTGGTCAAGAGCAGGCACGATATGCCACGTCTTCTCACACAGGTGTTGTGGTGAATAAGTCCACGCCTGTTGCCCTAGTATTTTCGAATGAGTGTGTTAGGTGTGGGGTGATCTCCTCGTCACCCCTGAACATTAAATGGGAGTTTCACACCACCTGGCCCAAAGACGGTAATTTTTCACGTGGAGTGATCTCCCCACTCACACACCCATCTTCGTACCGTTCAGTGAGTCAGACTCGTGCTCTCTACGTTGTTCCGCACACGAAACGTTCTTGCGTCAGGATGAATTCTGTCCAATTAAGGATAGAATCACAGACGCTGCCAAACTAATGGTGTGTCTAATTAAAGATTCCTTTTGTACATCAAGGCTATTGTTCATTTTGAGCATGTATCAACGCTTTGCTGTTCACATTCCCCGAACAAACCTTGCAACTGCAGTGATGGACTGCAGGAGCCTGTTTGCTGTTGAACTCCCAAAAGAGTGTCTGCAGTTTGGGCGCAATGGGGAAAAGCAACAAAAGGATAGATTTCGCCATGCTGGGCTGCAGAACAATCCAGAAAAGGGCCACGCCTGACACGAGGGAAGTCCAAAAATGTTCGGTTCTTTCCTTCGTCATTCCAAAACGGTTGGTCAAAATGGAGCAGAAACAAGTCTGCAGATATTCAGCCTCATATTTTCAAGTCTGAACCACACTTTGTGGATCTCCCTCGGATGAAGCTATTTTCTGATGGCACTAATCATTTAGATTCTATGGATCGAAGAAAGGAAAAAAGAAAGAAAGAAAGAAAGAAAGAAAGAAAGAAAGAAAGAAAGAGAGGCAGAAAGAAGGCAACGTTGAAAAATTGGCGGGTTGTACTTCCTGTGTCTAAAATAATTCTATTTGCCCAGACTGTTGGGGATGGCTGTCACAAAGAGAAGTGTATCGAATTTGAGAAGATTTCACACCCTTCGCAAAGTGTTTTATTTTCTTTTTTTGGCATTTCAGTGCCGTCATCGACTCCAAACAACGGAGCTCACATCGTCTTTCCCCCAAAATTTGGACGCATCACCGGGTTCTGATGACGGAGAAAGCTCAACACCCATGACAAAATCTGACAGGTGTTTGGCCGCATCTGCTGTTTGATTGAGTTCGTCTCAGGCCACACACACCCAATGCTTTGTCTGTGACTGACCATCTGTGAACGGAAAGGAACATCTCACAAAATCACCCAAGCAATTACATTTGTGAAGCAGACTTGGATCAAATGGTTTTTATTTATGACTGTGACAAGCTGTGACCGGAAATTCGTGAAACAGACTTGGATTCAATTCCACAGAAGGATCGGAGCCTCCGCGGAAGCTGCTGCTGTTTCAACAGTTTTATTAAGAGCACATCAATCAGAGTCAGGCTCCGTTTGTGCAGCTGCTGAGTAATCGTTTCCAATTTAAGAGTTGACGCCACTGAAATTTTGGAAGCAAATCGAAAAAAAGTTGCAGAACTGTGCGAAACCGCAGGTCTTTTTTGTGTTTGGCTTTTCAAGCTTTCGCTTTGGGACGGCGATGATTTAAATGTGGGAGACACATTTAACTGTTCTGTGCTTTTCGTCAGAATCCGCATTCTTTTTCAAGCAGGTTTCTGCCACCTGCCAAACCTTCAAAACAATTTTGTTTGTGGTCCTTGCCAAGCCTTCTCTTCACTTCGTGTGTTTGAACACAAAAACGTGTTTACCGCACAAGTAAAGCCTTTCTTTATCTTTTCAATTTCGTTGATTTGTTTGTGTTGTGAAATGACTGAATAAGCTGTGAAGACAGCGAGCTTTGCAAGCAATTTCCGTCAGTCAGCTTATTGGATGAGCTGCCGTCGCCTCCATGCACTGCATTTTTGAGGAGCAGAAGTCGCTGAAAACTTAGCACAGATTCTGCATGGTTTTTCAGAACTGAAGGCTCTGCTCACAAAGCAGTATCGTCCTGTCAAAAGCAGTAGCCGCAAGCATCAAAGTTTCAGTCCCAGTTGTGTTGGTCAAGGGGAACAGGCGGTTTGGCTTTTGGTGAAGTTTTCTTACGTGTTGTGAAGTCAAACAATTTCACAACATGCCTTTTGTTTGGGTGAAGTCCTTGCATGGGGTGGGCACGTATGCCCACTAATCCGCTGACGAGCAACCAGGGAATAAAGCTCAATGTGTGGGCCAAATATCTGTGCTTTTTGCAAACTGAATCACAGGTGAGAAAATGGTTGCACTTGTCCGTCGTTTTTGGTGTCTTGCGTCAGCAGGTCGAACAGGTGGAGTTTTTCGAATTGTGATCCCGTTCGCAAATCAAGTGTTTTCACGAATGAAATAGCTCTAAGTGGAAGACACACGACGACAAGGCCTTTTTCGGTGGCAACAACTGAGATTGAGACCAGAGAGGACTTAACTCGGTGTCTCCAAGGGGTTGAAGTACGAGAAGTTATTGCACAAGCACACACGCCTCTCCTTCACGAGAGTTTGAGAAGCAGATGCGCCCTGATCAACAACAGCACAAAGTTGTCGTCACGCAAAAGACCCCTGGGCAACGGAAAAACCTGCCGGAATTCTGCAACCTTGAGCATATATCGAGAACAGCTCCAAGGTACCAAATTTGACGAAGTGCACCAGTCCAGTCAGAACCTTGTAAAACACAACCGCCTTGCTCCTCCCGTCATCGACGCCAGCCTCATGTGGAATGTCAGAATTTCTGCACTGATGGTGGCATTGACTGGGACATCCTCATTTTCCAAGGGAAATCAATTGGACTAAATAGATCCACTCATGAATTGTATCCAATTTGTCGTGATCCTGCATGGCTGAGCCAACACTCAAGCTGTCATGTAAAACCCCACGGAGACTCTGTTGGCGAAATGTTTACAATACCTTGCAGTTTCTATGTCCACTGGACGACACTTTTGATTGTATTTGTTGTCAAATATTTGCAGCAATATTTCTGAATTTCTGGGAACTCTTTTCAACCAAGCATGGGGCGTCGTTCTGACAGGCTGGAATTTCTCAATGTCGTGGGTCACGTAGGATTTCCACTGACCAGACGGAACTGAGGCCGTGTGGTGTAAACAAACCAAGTGAATGTCCGGTAAGCCTTTGTCGCGTCACACCAACCTTCCTTTCGGTGGGCCAAAAAAGGGCCTTGTGCTCATGTCGCCACCTTCTCGCTCGTGGCACTTTCTCTGATTTACATTTCAGACTCTGTCCTGAACTGGAAGTTCAGCAACAAACACCACCACAGACAAGGAGGCCTTGTTTGAGGTCAGTCTCTCCGGGGAGGTTATGGCCATTCGACAGTTCAGATGGTGCACGCACACACACGAGCATTGGCTGCACCTTTGTCAATTTTATTGTTGCATGGAAAATATTCCAGAAAGCAGGGAATGTCACCAAAACTTTTACATTGTTTTGGGTGCCACGCATGTGCGTGCCTGGTGTCACAGCATTTGAGACTTCACTTGTGTGCGAATAAATGGTCAAATCGAAAAAGAACAGTCAAGCATTGTCCTCATCGCAGCAAAAAGTTTTGTTGAGGAACAACGCGTCACGTTTAAGTGGTTTCATCTTGACTTGGAACAGAAGTTTTCGTCCAAGTTTGAGACTTGTGTCACCAAGCAGTAAACATCTGTTGCCCTGGGTACCTACCAAGGCTGTGTGCATCTGGCCTGAATCACATACAAGCAGGACACCAAATAAAGCACAAAAGGAAACAAAGCATGCAGGAAGGGGTGGCAAGAAAGTGGACATGGTTTTTCTGTGCCATCAGTTCTTCTGTGAAAATACATTGACCTGCTGCAAGGGAAAGATGCCCATTGATGAACGTTTTTGAGTGAGTTTGGCATGAAAACAGTAGGTTTGTGCACAGTGTGACTTGATTCTGTGAACTGCATATTGTTGGCACTGACAGAAGCCGCACAAATCTGGAACAAGCGAATGGAACAAACTTTCTGATGTTTGGAATTCTTGCTCATGCACTTCAACGGCATGTACAAAAATTGTTTTCAAACATTTTGAAACAAAGTGACATTGATGGCAACTTAATCTCCTTTGACATTTCTTGGATTGAGGAAAATGCTTTCTTTGATGGAATATTAATTTCCGCTTTTCAAATTTTCACGGGGAACCAACAAGGATGTGGCAAATATTGCTTCTTCGGAATTTAAGTTTCAAAATGAAAGGCAACATATGAATATTCTCAGTGCTAAATATGATGACAATGTGAAAAGAAGTCTGTTCTCCAGATCCCACTGTCACTGGACTGCAAGTGTATCTTGAAAAATTGTCAGCGGAAGTCTTTCCTGAAGCTACTCGTAGTTCACCACTCCACAGAACAGACGAAGTGAAAGGTTCGAATCGAACTCTGCGGTGACCTCGGCACGTGCAGATCTGTGTCCAAGAGACTGTGGTCGGAAACTGCTGCCAAGGAATGAAGCTTGATCTTGGGTGAGGGCAAAATCTTGGAAATGTGCAAACGAAGGCAAATGTATATACGTTCTTGGAAGAACTGTCCCTCACTGCGTCTCTCACCGAATTGGCTGCAGATGTCAAACCCTGGATTGTTCGAATTTTCTTCACCGAGTAAAGCTGATTTTTGGGTGGCATGATTTTTCAAACTCAGGGGAAATGTGTTGTATATTCAATGGTTTGAACACATAACAGGATTGAAAATTCAAAAAAAAAGCAATGACAAGACTCTGAGGAACAAGTTGCAGTCTTTGGTTCGGCTGCCCAAACGCCAAGTCATTGCATATTAAGCAATCAAGCTCAGAATATCAAATTCATAATCTCGCTTTTTATGCCAAGTGTCGCTTCCATCGACGGAGTTCGGGCCAGGCTGATTTATTGCTGCTGAAGAGCACTATCCCCTGAGAATATTAAACACAAGATCCCTTTGAAATCTATGCCAGGTTGACCTCAGGCTACAACGGGAAAGTCCACAGTGGCCGCCTTTTAGTTCAGTGAAAGCATTCTCAGTCACCTTGTCAGGAACACTTATTAAAAAGTTCATATTTTCAATCAGGATGCAGCTTTAGTGCAGTGAATGCCTGGAGCGGGAGTCTTGAATAGAACCCATTCATGACAACTGTGAGCACAGAATTCATTTCCAACTCACTAACATTACAGAGGCTTTCAGAGAACGAGATTTAGAGAAGAAATTGAAGAAAAGTTTCAGCAGGGAGTTCTTCGGTGGAATTCTGCACCGATTCACTGCCAGCTGGGTCCCAAACCTGCCGCTTCATCTAACGGATCATTTTCTTGACTGTTCGTTCTTTTGCCCATTCCTGCAGGTATGAACTTTGGGGTTCTGTACTTTTCACTGGGAAGTCAAATTCTTAGCAGAGTGTTATTTATGGGCCTGTACCCATGCTGCCTGATTTCAAACAAGAATGTTGTGTTTCGCTGACCCAAAGAAACTTGATGATTGCACCTCAGTATCAATGCTTGGACACTGCAACTTGGGCTCTGTATCTTGATTTTAAATTCAAAAGATTTGAAAAGATAGTTGTGGATGGCCACTTCCATGTTGAACAATTGCTGCTGTCTGCGCATGTTGAGAAGCAAAGCAAGAACAAGCATTGTTTCTGCAACTCAACTCAGCTGAAGATTTGAAGGATTCAGACAAGATTGCTCCCTCCTCACATACAAGGACCAGGGGCTCTGGACTTTGACCTTGGTGTTTGTGGAGAAAGTTAGACCCGACACAAGTATTTTGTCTGCACCAGTAAGTTTGTTCTGAGAATCTCAAGGGAATCTTTGTGGACGCCATCACTTGTTTGGTGTGAGTTGTGGGACTCACATTTGTTGGGAGAACTTGTGCGACAAGAACTAAGCATCTGTGATCAAAGCGAACTTATAAACAGTTTGGCTTTGTATGAATGTGCAAGCGGCACGGTTTACTGTTTGGATGACACAAAGATCCCAGTTTAGTGAGGAAACATCACCCATTGGAAAAGTGCACTGGATAGCTCCTGCAGTGTTAATCTTCTCGGCCAAGTCAAGTGAGAATGTTCAAGTATGGAATCAATACACTACACCACACCAAGCAAATTAAACGGATATGAGAAGGAAAGAAGCTTCTGATTTCACAGCCTGCAAAGGAAGGACGAGAGAGCCGACGCGGACTCTCGTCTCGAGGGACAACCATCAGTAATCTACCTGCCTGCACAACAAAGCTTGTCGTGTTGTGAGCTTCAAGTTTGTCCTCTGGTCTGATCAGGACGCAAGTTCACTTGCAGTCTGTTCAGATCATTTGAAATTCGCAGTTTAAAATGTAAAATTGGCTCAAGTTATCAAAAGGTATCAAGAGGGCAATTGTCTGTTGCAACAGTTTGATCCAGATTTTGTTCTTCAAAATTGTGTTCCTACAAAATTGTGTTCCTATTTCGCCAAAGAAAGCAAGTGTCACTTGATCCTGAGGCCAAGTTTGTTGGATTTTCCCCCAGACATTCATGCAAAATCTTGTGCCCAATTTTTGGTGTACGTTTGTAATCAGGATCAGTGAATGGTAACTTTTTTTGAAAACGTCTTTTTTCAGCAAAGGGCCTTTGGCAGAATGAAGAACAAAATGTTCTTGCCACTGCGAAGCTCCGTTTCTGTCTCTTTCTCTCTGTCTCTGTCTCTTTCTCTCTCAAACAGGTTCAACTTTGCAGGCAATCCCTTTTCATTTGTGATTTTCAGGCAAGAGTCTGAAGTTACTCTTTAGTTTCTCTGTGTGTGCAGAACAAATCGCACGAAAATCCCTGTTGACCAAACGTCAAATGTCACCCCGGTTCTGGGCTCAGTGTCACTCTTGCTCGCCCTAACACTCGCAGGTGCGCCGACCCATTTTAATCAAGGTTCGTCTGTTGCGTGTCTGAGTCTCCTGCCATTCTTCGATCCAAGATTTTGGCTCTCAGCCCTCGTTATGAGTCCTTCGGGATTTGTGTTTGCTTTCAAACGGCTTTCTCATGGAATTACACACTTCATGAGATCGGAGATTTGGCGCACTTTGAGCGCCTCGGCGACACCGCTGTCTGGCCTGTAACATCGTAATGAGGGCAATCAGCGGGAACATTATCTCACAGGGCTCGCCGCCACTCACCAACCATGAACGCTTCGCTGTGAATACGCAAAAACTTGAGCATGGACAACGCCAGCATGGTACGTGTACTCCTGAGAATTGTGGTTCAGCATTTTAGTCGGGTTTCCAGAGTGCGTCAGAATTTCAGTTTCTGCGAGGGAAAATGTTGCTGCTGCAACACGACATGTTGAACCGCACATAAAAACGCTCACCACATCCAGGTTCTCTCTCCAAAGGAGCAGAACGCGCTGCAAGCTTCTGGGCCGGTGAACAACAGACAAGCAGCATCCGGACTCGTTGTGATCAGATGAAACAGAACGTCGCCCGTGTAAACGACCTTTCTCACAGCCTTTTGGTGGTATCTCAGAAAACACGGACGAATCGGGAAACAGCTGTCTCCGGAAGTAATTAACTCGAGAGGTTCTGACGTAAAGCAGGACATCGTCAGCACCGGCAGGTGGAGAAAGGATATAAATGCTGCAAGGTGCAACGATCCACATCTTTGCCCCCGTGGTGTCTCCAAGTCAGCTGGTGACTTTCAGCTGCACCTCCTTCCAAATCTCGTACGCGAGGGATTCGTGTGATGCATGCACAAGAGCAAAAGGTGCGGGTGTGAGTATCCACACGTGCAGTTCGTGTCCTGACCAAGACCATGCAGTCTGGGACCACCCGGGCACTTGCCACGTCTAAACTGCCACATATCACCACGACCCGCAAATCACTGAACGGCTATTTTGAGAAAACCTGCGCGCGTGGACCCTGGGAGGTAATGGAGGTGAAAGTTGATTAGTTCTCGCCGTAAGTGGGCAAATATGACTTTAAGGATCAGGAGACCACTAAATTCTTCCGCGCTTACACCTCGGCTTATTTTCTTGCTGTACCCACCGCAAGTAAACAGCGTTGTTGTTGTCAGACACGAATCTAGTGTGTCATGTTGAAACATTTGACGAGGGTGGCCATAAGCTGCATGAAAGTCCCAACACGAAAAATAAACCCCCGAATTGCTTTGTGATCGCCCGTCGTGTGGCTTTTCCCCGGGATGCCCATCGGCTATTCATCAGAGCCATGGTTCCTGCCATAAATGCCACATGTTGCACTCCGCCAGCAAACTCGGTGCAGATACATGCAATTCACCTTGAAGAACCAGCCGAGATGTTTACCTTCGCAGCTTGTCAGGCGTAAATGGATCAAGCCATGCCGAGAGGATTGTTGCTCCATCGCGTGAAATATGTTGATGCAAGAGGTGGAGCAAGAGAGGCAATTCGAAAAAAAGAAACCGCGAGAGAACTGCGATCGAAATGCCAAACGTTTCGATTATTTTGTTGGAATTGGTTTCCTGTGCCATTTGACCACATCTTCAAACGGCGAGAGGCAACTGAAAAGTTCGTCTTCGATTCGGCTCTCAACCAATGAATGCAAAGCTACATTGCAATGTTTTTTTCTCTCTTGAAGGGTCTGCGTGTTGTCGGGGCGCGTCGCCTAATTGCGGTGCGCGGCGCAGATGCGGCGCCGCTCGGCGCGAGACGCGCAGCTTGCAATTAGCGCCGCTTTGCGTGATGGATCTGCGAGAAGAGGCTCCACTCATCGTACGCGCAATTAAACGGACGATAAACCGAGTGGGTTAATCTATCTTCGGGTGAAGCTCACATGCTTGTGGGGGAGATCCGATAATTTTGGGTTGAGGTTCATTCATTTACGAGTAGTGTGGGATATCGTCGATAGAAATAGAGGTGTTTGGTCAGAGGAAACTGCAACAAGTGGTACACTTACCTTCTCGGAATCACGCGATGACCGCTGTCAAAGACCTGCAGAAAACAAAGACAATCTGCTTGATCTTCTTCATGTGTTCGTTCCTTGTGCAACAAACATACAACATACCAGCCCCGTCTTCGTGGTTCCGCAACTGCGTGAAGAGAGCAAATTAGATCATATTTGGACGGGTTGTGTTCATCTGATTAGGAACCGCGGAAAATGCAGCTTCGCGTGTCGTCTTCGATTAAATATTGAGGCAAAAGGGGAAGACAAAAATAACCAGCTCAGAGCCTGCAGCGTGTCAAGTCGCGGTGTACTTACCAGACCAAGTCAAACAAATTGTGGAACAGCTACAGGCCACTTCCTACTTTGTTCATTTGTCTTTGGTTCCTGTGTGTGCCTTCTCTGAACAGGCTGCGATGTTTTTGTTCCTGTGTGCCTGTGCACCTGAAGTCATGTTTGCACAAACTTTCGAAGCTGTTGGCCGAGTATTATTATTCTTTGCAATTTTCTCATCTTTCGCCCCGACAAAGATGTCAGCTTTTAGTTCCGCCAAAGAATTGCTTTAATCTGTTCTGATACGTTGTTCTTGTGGTCCAATTATTTACCGTGGAATTGCTTCCGCCCCATCGTGGAGAGATCCTGCTTTTGGTGGATGCGCTTTCCGCGCTCCGACTTCCTTTCCTCTGTTGCGTGGCCAAAGTGGCTATTTGAGCTGATGGCCACAACAGATTTGTTTTCATATCAGACAGTGATGGAAATGATTACCTTCCTCTGAGTGGGAAGTAAGATTTAAAGCTGAGTTCACAAAGACACGCTGAAAACCAGATGTTTCAAAACCCAAAGTTTGTTGGCAAAAATTGCACAGGAGCCAAAACACTCTGGTTCGTGATTGAAGTGGACGCTGTGACCTGTTTCGTCCACCAGAAGAAATGTGAACCTGAGAAAAACTGAGTGAACTTTGACCCAGAAAAAACCCGGCACATTGCTGGCAATATTTCTGTGTACAAGTTTTTTTCCATTCGCGAAGCTCATTGTCCAATGTCCCTTCAGGGCAAGAGCACGAGCGCTCTGCATGTTTTATGCCATATCAGCCTCCCATGTCCAGTTACATCGTGTTACATTGTATTGCGTCCGATTTCAACGACTGACTCACAAATGAAGCTTTGGTCTTGCGCACTTTGGGATCATCTGGACCCGGTATTCTCCCTCGTACGTTGCTTGGTAAAACACCCATTGCTGGGGAAAGCATCACTTTTTTAACAAACCCCCTTTGGACATGCTTTTACCAACAGGTCATGACACAAGTCCAGTTCTTTCTGCGTTCCCTTTAGACAGGCTTTGCGTGAAAACAGTTTTTCACATGTTCATATCAAACCCTCCTGAGAACAGGCTATCATGTGCAAAACACCAACAAAAGGCAGAGATCTGAACAAAGGCACAACCCGAGACATCATGACGTCACAGAGGGTTGCAGGTCCGACCCAATAGGTGCTGCAGTACATCCTTGGGACCTGCCCAGTTGGGTAGGTGCTGCTAGCCCCCTGAGAACCCACCCACATTTTGAAGGTGGGTGCAAAAAAATAAAAAAAAGGCAGGACAGGCCTACAAAAAGTCTTGACGTAGGAGGAGGACATCCGTAGGTGGTTCTGTACCCCGGATAATGTTGAGCCTCTGGCCATTGCCAGTGCATATTGCATGCAGACTTGCTCCAAAGGACGCGCCTGTAAAAAGTTTAGGGAAATGTATTTGTTTTGACAGCCGTGGAAAACCCTCATGGACATTACACCTGCAACTGCAAGCTTGACGCAGTGTTGCCGTTTCATTTGAATGTTCATCCGCAATTTGTTTGTTGCCTTTCATGTAGTAATTTTTGAGAATCGTGCCTGCGTTGAGTGACGGTTTCCAAAACCAAAAGAAAGGGCGCCTGTTGCTTGTACGAGTGTCCGTTTCATGACTCTTTTTCAGTGCCTTTACGTGTGCAAAAGAAGTCTGCCTTGGTGGGCAGTTTGCCCACAGACCAAGCCTGGTGCTTTCCGTGCTCGCTTGTCACAGTTCGAGGGCTTACAAGTGCAGACCACAGCTTTGAACCCAGAGGTTCCTGCTTGGTTCACTGTGCCAAAGTACCGGAGGACTCGCAACCGTTCTTCTCCCAACCTGCCGCTCTGTCTAGTTCCTCCATATCTTGTCTGGACGAAGCCAAAACAGTCATCTGCACAGGTATTTACTGCAGAGAAATCGCAATTAAGGAAATGAAGAGAACATTCAGATCAACCTCGTATGATCTTGTCGTTGGGTTGAGCCAGGGAGCCAGAACGAACAGGTGCGTGCGTGGGAGAGGCTGGTTCGTACGGCTGGATTCGCCAGCCACAAAGACCAGGCAAGACCTGGGTCTTCAAATAATGAAACGTTGGTCTCGCTTTTCGTCTGAGCCACAATTGTCACACTCCAAACAGTGGTCACAACACAACTCCTTCTGGGCTGCTTTGCTCTCCCACCCGCCCCACTGTAGAAAAACTGTTGAAGATCCACACCCAAATGATACAGATAAAGCACTGAAACAAACAGAAACTTCTCGTGTGTGTGGGATGCAAGACATTTAATTGCTCGAATGCTCTGAGATATTGTGTTTAATTCCTTGACACATCCTGGTAATTAATCCGAAGAGCTTTAATCAACTTCCATATTGATGTCATAAAATTAGTTTTCAGCAAATTAGTCGTGGGTTTCATCTGTTCCTGTCACAAAAGTGAAAGAGTCACGTTCATGTGAGCAAATCAATTTCTCTGTTTCGCCTGAAGAGTCCGACATGTTCACCCTCTACAGCCATGGACAGAAAACAAAAGAATCTCTCACATTTGGCTTATTTCCTGTGGGAAGCTGTGCCCGACATTCCCTGTTTGACTTTTAAGAGATTCATTCATTCCGTATTTTCCGACCCCATAGTTGTCCCAAATGACTAATAGACTTTTTCTTCCCTGATTTTGTCATATTCCATTTCCGAGTGCTCCGAAACCTAATGAAACTGAAAACTCGGAACATGTCTCCACATTAAGTTCTTTTGTCGGAGTACTGAGCCGGTACCTGCAGAGACGCATAGAGGTTCCACAAAAGCTTTGGAACTGCAGAGAATATGAGAAATATGGTACATTTCATTTGAGCCAGCTTCATTTATTCGCATCCTGCATGTGGTTCAAAGATTTTGTCACTGCTATCGAACTCAACAATGACCTCACGTTCATGTTGCCCCGGCAGGACCTTCAAGGTGTCCTCAAGTCTGAAAGGGCCCAGACCACTCAAAAGCGCACAATTTGCACTCTCAAGAGATGGTTACAAAAATCATCAAATTTATGACAGTTTTCAACAAGTATAATTTGATTTCTGTTCGATTGTCAGTTGTTCTGTCAATCGAAAGTACATGTCGTCAGTCCTTCCCGCTTCAATTTCAAGACGTCAAAGATACTTTCTTTTCATCTCTCTGTGTGGCCATTCAAAAGTCAATCCGAGGAGATGAAGTCGTCTGGTAACAGTGCGAGCAAATTTGGAGAAGACCCTGTTGGCACCTTTCTGGACATTCTACAACGAGATTAAGCGCCCAGTGCAGTTACTCAAAATGCATTCCCCACCTGAAACCTGTTTCCGCAATTGCAATTTTGCTGTCTCTGCCTTTTGCAGCTTCTAGAGCTATTCTCCGTAAGAACAAAAGCTTTCGTCTTCGTGCTTCGATTTATAACTTCTGACATATAATTTCCGCGAAAGCGGACTCTGATCTCGCCCAATAAGATTCCCCAACAATGTTGAAAATAAAGTTCTCAGGTCAGAATGCGGTAATAACATTAGAGACAGGCTTGTCCTGAATCCTGTCAATAAGCGCTTGCCTTGGGTGCGTGACCAACACACAGCCAGCGCCCCCTCCGCTTATTGGAATGGACTGCAGAATAAAGCTTTCCTAGGGGTGTGTGCACCAAAGAATCGCTCAACACACAAGCTCCAGTTGTAAGTCCTTCTTTGGTTTCCACTTTGTTGCTGATAACAGGCAGTTACTTCGTGGCCCAGAAGCTGACTTTCCGACCCTTTGACAGTTGTTTTCTTCACTTGAGAACTTCACGTGCACACAAATCTGCGTGAAGCCTATCTCAAATGACCAAACATCAGCCACCTCCTCCTCAGCCAAGACGGAATCGGTGGATTTCTCAAACAAAGGTAAACCTTCAGAGTGCTTGATTGATCTCAGATAGGAAGACTGACTGATCTTTTCACCACCAACCCGAAAGCAATTGAAGTCTGCTGAACGGCTGGGGTGATTGAATCCGTACTTAATGGGAAACCCATAGAGCACTGTCTGTTAACTGTGGAAGAGAGATCTCACACAACTCACAAAGGGTCTATTGACTTTGGAAGGGGCCCATAATTGGTATTGAATTCTCAAAGCAACACACTCTCATTGATTGTTTGGATGATAAAGCACCAGGCAAACTTATTGAGGAGGCAACAGAAGAAGAACCTGCGGTCTCCTGCTGGTCAACCACCTTTTGAGAGAATTGAATGTTGTTGGCCTGCAAGTGTTCGGGTCGAGCATCCGTGGGTGTGTCCACAAATTCGAGTCCATCTGATTCGGTCTGCGCGGTGCTTCCATTATTTGCGCAACTCCATCTGCAGTGATCAATATCTATCCGTTAAAAGTTCCCGTCCGACAGACACCCTATCACTCTCCCTGCTCCTTCTCAAAGCCTTTGTACCACGATACATGGCTCCATTTTCGTCGCTCCAGGGGGAGTTCGCATTTGCCGGCGACATGACTTCTGCTCCCACGGGACCGAAGCATACTTTATTAGGCAGACAGGTCGAGATTGATCTGCCGATTGAGTTTTCAACTCGTCTGCGCCGCTTCATCACCGCTGCTCTTTCGACTTCCAGCAGTCAAACATTGCTCAACTTCCTCTGTTCACATTCATTTCCGCTGCCATGTCCCGATCACAATTTTCCGAAGGTGAGTTTTGAGTGTTGCATAACATGGGGAAGGGATTTTGCCTCACATGCTGCACAGCAAAGGGGCCCGTGGGACAGGTTGTCTGCAAACTCAGACTGTCACCGCCACACGCGGTGGAGTTTCATTCTTCCTCACATTTCTGCAACTTAATTCACAGGTGTGAATCGTGCGCCACTTTCCTTTGAAGTCATGCCAAGCAACATTTGAGCGTCGTTTCTGCATTCTGTAGCTTCACGTGATGCATTCGTAAATTTGTGACATGAACAGTGATTCACAATTGCGGATTTTGCCCCCTTCCCCATTTTACACAAACTACCAACATCATGACACAGAATGATTGGGGGAAATACTTCTGGCCGTGCATTGCAACCCAATATTTGCCCAGAAAGGATGCAAGTTATTAGCGTTTGATCATGGGCCCAACGCACGAAAACAGCCTTCAAGCGAAGTCATTGCATGCAAACAACCCGAGGTTAAACGAGATATTTAAAGTCAAGAAAGAACAAAGTTTCTGGGGAAATAATCAAATCGGGGGCATTAGAGGAACCTTTAGTTGTATATAGGGCAGCGCACAGGATTCGGTGTCGGCATGTAATCGCGCAGAATGTCTCTCCCGCTCAGAAGCGCTTTTTTGAGCAACAACTCGCCTTACATTGCATCCCATGATAAAGACTGACAGAAACTCTCCAAGGAAAATCATCGCCAGAATAGCATTGTGTTGCCCGAAAAAGTCTGCACATCAAATAAACACAGCGCGACGTCTACAACTTGCAACAAGAGCCCGAAGAGCGAGTGAATGCGAAGAGAAGCAGCGTTGGTGGATCCCAGTACCGGAGCCTTTGGTGAAACAAAGCTGCCGGAGAAAAAACACACTGTGCGAGTGTCCAAATTAAAGCAAGAGCGAGACTGTCGCGAATGTTGTTTCTTCTTCCACCAACTTTTGTGGGTGGTTGATAGGCATTTAATTGATTCTGAAGGCAACTACTGGCCTGCTTCCGGTGGCACAAGGTTTCATGAATAAAGCTGCGATGTTCCCAAAGCGTGCATGCACTGTGTTCCAAGTTGAATCTTTTGTGGAGGTGGAGGGTATGAGACAAATGGCAAGTACGAGTACGCGTTGGGGTTGGCAACGTATTGCAAAGGGAGAAACCAATTTTGCTTCCAAGCAAATTCAGTGCTGCAAAATAAAAAGAACAAGAAGACTGGAAACAAATTTTTGTACGGCCAAAGTTGCTAATTTTCAGACGCCACAAAATAAACCCTTTGCATAGAAATGTGGGAAACAGACCCTTGGCGATTGTGCTGCATGGACAGATATGTAGATTGGATTACTCAAACAAGATGTTGCTGAGCTTTCACAGCTCCCGGCAAATTCCTTTTGCAGCGCAGCAAACTGCCAAAAATTCGAATCTGACAATCATTGTCAGTGTTGTTTGTTGCTTTTGGCCAAATACTTCACATGATTACAGAGCACCAATGTGACCCAGTGAAAGTTTGATGAATGAATTCAATTACTTCTCGACCAAAAAAGACACGTGTCCGTGTCAAAGGAAAAAAAGACTGTTGAGTTACTCAGATCTGAAAGGCATTGAAATCCTCTTGCCCTATTCGTCTAGAAAATCTGGCTGTTGTTTTCTTGCAGGCAACAGGGACGTTGGGCAATTTCCTGTGGACACCTGGTGATGATGTTCCCTTGTCCCCTCGTCGGGACCCATTGAATCCCAGATAAACCGAGGGAGATGTTCGCATTGCAGACTGTAACCCGTCACCCACGGGCAAGCTTCTCACTCAGGGTCCACACTGAGTCGATGTGGTTAGCGTTCAACATGTGCTCACCAGTACATGTATACTGAGTGGTCATCTGAGGATTCCAGAACAGAGGACACCTGGCACCGTCTTTGCAACCAACGGTCAGGTTGACCACTCTTTATCCAAGTTTCCGGAAACAACACGGTCATCTAAAATTGTTCTGCAGCGCCGAACGTTCATGTTTGTCAAAAACAAATTTCCCTGTTTTGAAGTTTGTTGCTCAAACCACAACTGTAAGCACTGCTGAAGTCGCCATGTGGAGCATGCATATAACTGTCATCAGGCGCGGGACTCGGTGGGAGGATAAAGATTGGACAAGCATGCAAGACGAGGTGCAGGGCCTTGGGAAAACGAGCAATTGCCTGTCTGTTTTAAGCTTCTCAGTACGAAATCCAGGAATTAGCAAAGGGTGATGGAGGAGAAAAGCGTTCCATCATACCGTGATGACTGATGCGGAGATGTACACCGCGGTCTGCCATATGTGGAGTTGAAGCTGATTCATGCCATGCACTCGACTCGTACACGCGGCACCGTCATTCGATACATCACTCGGTGCGACTAAACACGCATGATGACTGTGACAAGCAGACACCACAAAAATCAAAACTTAGAGGGGAAAAACCGGAGACCACTGGAGACATCACAACAACCTGCATTCAGAACATGACATTTGTTTCGGAGATCACAGCTTCGCGTCCACCGACAATTTGCAAATTTGACGTGCGCGATTCGAGGCGTGTGTTCACTCGAATTTTTGTCCTGGTTGTGGTCAGAATAACAACATTTCTCCAACTTTCCGAATTCCATTTGACCAATTTTGTCACGTTTTGTTTGATACAAAATTGTCTCATCATGTGTTTCTTTCAGTGGATCGCCAGCCACTGCAGTGTTTATTTATCACTGGGCACGCATATCTTTCGCAACATTCACCTCAGACTCATTCTCATCGTAAACCTAGCTGCACGGGAAATTGGCAGGTCTTGTTGAACAAGTTGAGCTAATTTCAAACAAAGATCCATGACCAATCCAATTTTCTGCCTGTTTGCCACATGATTTATGGTCAGACACAAGTGAGGAAGCAGGCTCTTCTGTCGAAACACAAATGATCGTCCAAGGGTGTTTGGTCCTCAGGTGAGCATTTGGCTGGATGACTTGTCAAGAACTTTGACAATTTCTGTTTCAATCTTGTGCGTGATACGAGTGTTGCGTCAAAATAAGAACCGATAACCGACCGGACCTGTGGCTGAATCTTGGAGAAGCACGCGTCGTTTTGTCATCTGCTCCGCTGAAATTTTTGACACAATAAAGGCAAGAACTTGGGTGGAGAAGACTTTCAAAGAAAAACAACTTTTGTCTTTGTTACAGGTGGTGTTTGTTAACTGGGAAATAATGGCTCAGTCAAAGTTCAGCGAAAAATCCACGACAGGTATGCACTGTATCAATCTGGGTTCCATCGGCTGGCACCGCCTGATGCATGGAAGACCAACACTTTGTGGTAGGTCGTTTCAACTTGGTAAATGTCTTCCTGGGCCTTGATTCAGTGGAGAACTGCCCCAAACTTCCTTTCTTGACAATTTTTCAACATTTCAACACACGACAGACACAAATAGAACTTGGCCTGAACAAAACAAGTTGTTCATTACAAAAGCGTACAGTGGTCAGCAAGATTTATCTTGGGTCAGCACAAACTGCAGCAGAAAAAATGTTTCTCAAATGGTCAAGTCAAATTAAAGGGTCCACTCCTGGAAAACTGATTAGCTGGTGTGGCTGCCAATAAAAAAATTATGAAAGCTCTTGGGTGGCCTTTGCAATTTGAATCATGAGGCACTTCACACAACAGGTACGTGTAGATTCTCAGGTGTGTACACAGCCTTTTCCCAAAACGCTGAAGTTTCATAACCACAACAAAGACGCTCCGGCGAGCGACAGGCTCAGTGTTCTGTATCTGCTTCCCATGAAGGACACACGAAGTGAAGAGGGCTGGCATGTGAGGCAATTGTTTGAGATGGAGTGAGTCTTTCGCAGTGCGTGATACAACAGTAGAGAAGGAAGGCTCCGAGGCAACCTTCTACGTAAACTGAGTGAGACAAAGAAGGAAGCATGCAATGGCTGGAACTGGCGCTCTGCTGTATGTACACAGTTTGACCATCGAGTGAGGACACCCAACTTTGCCTCCATGGCCAAAAAGTCAAGAAAAAGAGGAGTTCAGATCCTGAATGAGAAATCTGAAATGTCAAAATTTCTCGTTCGTTGCAAAGAAAAATGTCTGGACAAGAGTTTCACCTCCAAATGTTCAAAACGAAATACCTGGGAAAACAGTAAGTTTCATCCTCAGGGAGAAAGTTTGATCTTTCCACCTTGGAGCTCACTGGGTGTAGACGCTGGCACCTGCTCAAACTTGGAAGTGGAAGAACCACGTGTCCCTCGCAAGTGGAAAAAATGGCCGAGATGTCTCGGGAGAGGTCAAGAGTGTTCTTTTCTTTTTATTTGTCATTCAATCTCCAAAATCTGGAAAAGACCAGCACGACAGTGGACAATCTGTTCGGATGTACGAGACAACAAGCAAGCCAAGAGTTTCTGCAGTGGAACCTGCGTCCCCGTTGAGCCAGAGGCTCACTTTGCTGAGAACAAGTTACAAAGGTGCATGAGAATCAATTGGAACACAGTGGCACAACTCTCGCGTTTCTTTCTCCGCTGTTTGAAGCATTAAAAACAAAGTGGTGGAGTGAAAACTGGAAAATATAAACGTGACATAACGGTAATCGGGCCACTTGTGGGTCAACAGCCCGTTCTCTTGTAGCCGCCAGGAAGAGGTCTTGTTCGTTGAAAATTATCTACCCTGGGGACTTGCTTATTTCACTGGGGAAATAACTGGACCATAATAACAGTCCACCACCACCGACTGCTCTGTGGTTTCCTGCAGGCGTGGCAACTTTTGTTGGGACTTCAATGTCGACCAGCAACTGCGGGTCTGTGTTGTCAACTGCCTGAGCTCAAATATTCACCCTCGCAGATCTGCGGTGAAACTGATTCGCTTTCCCGAGGATGATCTGGTTCTGTGTGAAAAACGCCACAAGACACACGGTCCTCCATGCACTGGGTCTTCTCAATCCCTGGTCTTTTTCAAACGCTCCACCCTAGACTTCTCTCGGCTTTTGCACTGCAGACGTTGAAATCTAAATATTGGCCGTTCTTGTCCTTTGTGCAAATTTAAATCAACCTGAACATTTGCGAGAGAACCTGATCCACCTTTGTGCATTTCCAAAAGACTTGATAACGAAGAGCAAACGGTGGCAAAAATGTCCAGCTTCATTTTTGGTCAAGCATCTTCACGTTGGTCTGTGACCAAATGTCCAAGAGTGACACAGAAAACACACGTGCACATTGGGGCCATTCAAGTGTCTCTGAAGGGAATCAGGAAGTGCTGAAGGATGACCAGCAGCAGGGCAGACATTGATGTTCCACACACAGCGTCCACGTCCAACCATTAGCCCAGGGACACACAATCATTTATCCTCACCCACTTTGCCATGTATATCCTGTTATTGTGCAACCGGATATTAAACCAACTAATGAAGCTGACTGTCTCCTCGGCACGTGCCTATTACCAGCGAGCATGGCCACTTTCCGTAAGGAGATGGTTATTTACACTGCTCCAGGTCAAAGGTTGTCGCTTTGAGGAAACCCTGCAGCTACTCGTACATCTTCAACACTTGGACCTTTCTTCGCACTCGAAATGCAAATGTCCCTATTTCCTGGCAGGTCGTGAGGAAGCTGCAGGGAATGAACAAAATGTCCATCAATTGCCCGTGTCGCACCAAGAATGGGTGGCGTACGTGCGTGAAGGTCAATGATCTCGAGTCTGCCTGACCGAAACTCCAAGCTCAAACTCAGGCAGGCAGCAAAGGAGAAACCAACGACTTGTACTCGTACTTATACTCAGGCCTCATGCGTCACCAAGTATTTGATTAAATGATACCACAAAAATACGAAAAAAAGCCGCAGAGGGAACGCAGCGGAGAAGGTGCAAATTCGGCCAGTTTCATCTTCTGCGAAGCCTGTGAAGCCGGAAATCTGCTGCAGAATTCTTGACGACTCGTCTCAAAATGTCTCTTCGGGCATTGTCAGCAACACTTGAGCAGTTCGTCTGGCTTTTAATGAAGTGCTAAAAGTCTTCAAATTTCAGGAATAAACTGCCGAAATAGTCCAAGCAGGTTATCTCTGAACAAAACGATCTCATTGCAAGAAAGTTACCACTTTCTGTCCATCCTCACACGCGTTCAGGAATGTAAAAACAGAGCCTCTGCAAAAAAGAAAAACCTTCTGGAAGTGTTTGATCAGTTGTGACGAAGACATTCACCGCTCTATTATAAAGTTTCACAGCGGAGCTGGTAGTTTTACCTGCACTGACACACACAGGAAATGTGAGTCGGGCGCCCTTTCTCGTGGACACCTTTGGCGTTTAAATGAACGTCTCGACCAGAACTTGATCAAATATCACTCGGCCCCGCATTGTTCCCAGCCTGTCAAAAGTTCGTATTTCGCTGGCAGGCAAAACCAAAAACCTTGGGTGTCGTAGGTGTCTGATGCGAAACCAGAAAAGCAGCTGACAAATGTTAAAGGATTTTTTCGCTTGCAGTCCCACAGAGCGACAAGCTGCCATTTTCGGTCGGCTTGCCGCCAAGGCCTTGGGAAGGTTCCAAAAGACATTTTCTTCACCTCCCACCCATCTTCTATTCATCTCTCGGGAGTTTTTCTTTTCCCAAGTTTGAGTACAACGGCATCATCTGGGGATGTTTCATCAAGCCGCTCAAGACAAAGACGAGAAGGTTGTGTCCGTTGAGATCTTCTGGAAGCAAATTGCTTCAATAGCTCGTTGATGAGTTTTGTTCTGGCGTCTGATGGGAGTGGAAAGTGTGCCAAGAAAATCCAAGATATGATGCACACTTCACGAATGATCGATTTTTCTTTCTCCTGGCAGGTATTTCTGCAACTTTTAAAAAGCGGACGAAACATTGGCATGTGCGGCTCTGGTACAAAACGTCGGCGTCTTCGCACTTCGTGGGGAGTAGCTTTGGACAGGCTTCTCTCACGTTTGGTCAATCATTACAAACTCCATATTGTCAGGGAAACAAATGTTTGGTGTGATCATCATCGTTGTGGAATCCAAATCGCCAGTTTTCCTCTGAGAGCACTGCAACTGGAATTATACGAGGGACTCTAATTATCCAGGCTCTCCCCGCAATTATTCCATTTGTACAACAGATTAACAATAGCCTCTCACAGGTACTTCCCGCTCACAACAGCTTAAGGACTTCATTACAGCTGCAGTTGTGGGAAAGCTTTCCTACCGCGCAGCCCATTAGAGTCAGGATGTTGCTGATGGACAAAGTGGCTGCGAGATCGATGCAATATGAGGTATATCCTCACTTCACAGGCGTCCTCCACAAGTTGTGAGGAAGCCGGCTGACCTCAGGAAACTGGACAACTGGACAGAAGGGACTTTGTGAGGAAAACCTCTCGACCATCAGCAGAAATCCCGCGGGGAAAGAGAACAAAAGCGGCGGTCCACTTTGCAGGGCGTCCTATTCACACGTTGAGACGAAACGGACGCTTGGGTACAAATCCCCAGACTCATTTATATTTCAAACTTCTGTCCAGATCACACTGCCAAACAGAGCATTCAATTGTAAAACGGTTAGGAAGACTTCCAACAGACCTTTTGAGTTTTCTGAGTGTGTGCTTTGGGGAATTGGGCTGGGTAGATTTGGTTAAATCAAAGTTTCTTAGCAAAGAAACATTTTTGACGTTGGAACAATCTCTGCTTCTCCACAGCACGACACGCAATACACCAACACAAAGAAAACAAATAAAGGCAACTGGAAACGCAATCTCGATTCATGAGTTCCACAATGAATTTGTTACACTGAGAAAATCACCAAATGAAGTCTTTTCATCAGAGACACGCAGAGGCACTGCGAGCTTCATTGATTTCTGACCTCAGCCAAAATACGCCAATTTACATCAGAAATCCTCAGAAAATGAAAACAGCCTGAATCAATAGGCACAAGTACAAGTTGAGTACGGTGCATCCTGCAAGGGTCATTCTGGTTCCAAGAATGGTCACCACACGCAAGCTTCAGGTCTTGGACCACAGCGAGCAGCTGCAAGAGTGGGTCAAGAGATGTCCCAAGATTGCACCAGCAGATTCTCTTCTTGCGTATTGTGGAGACCCTTTTGTGGATCCAGACGAGAACGGCCTGAATGACCTCCGAGGAACAAGTCTGTGGGTCATGATGACGCAGCCCCAAGCTGAAAAACTTGTCGTTATGAGGTATTTTGGATCACACTGAAGCAAACGTCGCAACCAAACAAAAGAAACGACTTGTCATGAAACAAGATCGACAAAGTTAGAATGTGAGTGGGAAGGCGCTTGTTCCCCTGTAATCCACTGCACATCCTGAAGGAAGACTGTGTTCCCAATTCTCCTGCAGCCGGACTGAGGAGCGTCGGACCTCGCGACCTGACCAGAGTCTGATGGTCTCCGCTGCTGCCTTGTTAGAGCTGAAATTATGGGGCACACTTGACATGCCCTGCAAGCACAACAAACCCAATTGAGATTTGGAGTATTCTGCAAAACAGAGAAAGTTGCGTTGTTTTTACAGCCGAAGTCCTGGACATAGTCAAGTGAAGGGACATACGATTATGAAAAATGAATTCAATATTCCCCGACTTTTGCGTTCAGACACAGGTAAAGAAATGTTTGCACTTCATGAATTCGACCGGTCCCCCACCCCATCGTGCATGCCGTGTGTGATTCTCTCTCCTAATCCCTTTTCCAGACACAAGGAGCTTTCTGAGAACGCTCAATTATCGAAGACCCCAAAGTGTCAGCATGAAGACAAGACAAGTTGCACGAAGACAATGAAGATTATGCAACGAAAAGGCAAGGCAGTCCCTGTGATATCCTCCTTTGTGACTCGAGTGCCCGCGGCCTTGCAGCAGGAATCTAAACAGAAGCTCTGTTTGGAGAAAAGGACGTGGCTGGAGACTTGACTGTGTACGCCAGCCCACTACCTTGGATCACTTTACGCGTGCTATTTGCAGAAATAGTGTCACTTCCTCAGGCAAAGAAAGCAAACAACGAGAAAAATGATTGTTCCATCAAAAGCCGAAGTTGGAATTGCTGACTGACGCAAAGACGGGGACGCAGCATCAAACGTCCAGGGATCGAGGCGTGAGAAAAAACAAACAAACACGAGAAGACACAAGGCAGCTGCGACAAGGCTTCCCGTAAACGACAGTATTTGTTCCCGACCTTGTGACGTCGTACAAGTGAGCAAGGTTCTGCGCATCAAACCACTCTCCTGACTGAACCAGAGCACTCAAAGCAAAATTGTCAAAAGAAGAAAGAAAGAAATTTGCTGCTTCCCTGCACATTGTGCGGCAAGACTGGTGTGGAGGCCAAATGTGTATTTTTTGCTCAGTTCGGCACTGCAAAATGAATAATGAACCCAAACTGTCAAGGAAGTCCAGCTTGTTGGATAGATGTCTTCAAAATCTCCGACGTTGCATGCAATGAAGTTGAAGGCCCATATTTGTCAATCCGTTGCTCGCGTGCCCTGTGTGTCGTGCAACACACAGTTGTGAAGAGAATCGTGGTGTAAAATAAGCGAGGTGTTCTTTTTTGGCAAAAGAAATTTTAAAAATTTAAAGAAATTTAAGAAATTTAAAATGTTCAAAACAGATTTGTGGCCTCTTCAATTGATTCTGGCTCATTTCCGTTGTTCGTTTGGTTGCTTCTTTGCGTCTGTCTCTTCATTAGAGGTTCGTGTGCATGAACATGCACGAAATACAGGCTGAACCAACCAACCGTAGTCTTGTTCGGTCAACCGCCAATTCTTGACATATCGTTGTTGTGTTCTTTTATCTTGTTTCTGATAAAGTGTTCGGGCTCAGAAAAATCGTGGCTGTTTTCAGCCAGTTTTTTAACGGCGCATTCAGCTTGGTTCAACATCGCAAAGTAACGCTCAAAGCGGCGACTCTCAAGCTGCAGCGTTTGTCTTGGCTCGGCACGAAGACTCGCTCGTGGAGGACGTACATCAAGCCAACAGTCTGCCGACTTCTCGTTATCGATACCACGCCGACGGCTACAGCTGGAGAAGTCCACCTACCAGCAGATCGAAGTTTCACTTCATGCCAGAGCGACAAGTTGAAGTTTTTATCGCAGCATGGCACAGACAAGTTGTCTGCTGTGGGGGAAAAACACCGAATGTTTGGGAAAAAATGAGCCTTGAAAGTGAGTCTCAGTTTCTTCAGTTGTATGAGAAGAAACTGCGTGTAGTTTCAACCATATCAGACACGGGGACTCAGACAATCTGCAACTGAATGTGTCCACAGTAAGGTTTGGGGAAGTTGTCAGGGAAACCAGAAACCATGAAAACTGCGTGCGTGGTGCGTTTTGTTTCGTTCATCTGTCACCCTGAAACTCTAACACTTGAAAATTCATGGAAAACAGGTTCGTAAAGCATTGCAACGGAGCTCACAGAGAATCAGTTTCGAAATGTGAATCTGGCATGTGTGCAAGAGTATGTCTGTCCCCTGATCATGTTAAAAGCCCCATTCTCCATCAAAATATCGCGTGAGCAACTTTGAAAGGCCAGATGACAGTGGTGATTTTCGCCGCGCTGTCCTTTGTCTCTGGCCCACAATCACTTGGTATTTCCAAAAAGAAAAACTTCTGTTGGGATTGGTGCCACGATTTATTTGGAGTACTTCCGCCAAAACGTCTTTCCAAACTGTCTCCTTTGGTGCACCAGAACAGAATGGTTCTTGGTATTTTTGAAAGATTTGTTTGTCTGAGCCAATTTTTTTTTTTTGTACTTCAAATGAGTGCACATTTGTTTGACGTGCACGAGCACGTGATATTTTGATTGCAAGGGAGGATTTGCCCAGCTCCAACGAAACTGCACGGCATATATATCAATTGGAAATGCTGACAAAGGATCAAATTTAGACCACTGGCGAAAACATTTTTTTGAGAATTTTTTTGTGACGTAAATTCCGACCTCCAGAACTTCAGACTGATTTTGAGCAATTCTATTTCTCCTCACATTGTTTTGGGAAACGGAAGTCATTTTGCGACAAAGCCAATGCTTATCTGAAACAAAACGAATGGACTGTGGGCGAGAAATGTTCCATGGCAAGTGATTGAATTTCACAGCAGTTTTTCCGGTGTGTATGGACTCGTGCACAGACGAAACTTTCTTGATGTGAGAGATCAAACTGAAGCAAAGTGCCGAGAATAGAACACTTCTGCTGACAAATTATCATTCGTAGAAGACACATCTCAATTCCTGTGTACTTTTCGGATTGACCCAAGAAGAAAGAGACCCATCTGCCCGATAAATGTCACTGAGCCAGTGTTAATGCTTAATTTCCGCGAGTTCTGCCTGCAGGGAAAACCTTCTGCGGCCAGTTTTCAGACCAGAGCTGCCAGGGGCATCCATACGTAAAAGTTTGTCTCGGTGACTTCTGAAACATGTCTCTCATGTACTCAAGGCATGTTGCTGACTCTGTTGGTGGGACAGAAATGATGTGTGGTCATGGGAACACCCCAACACACAAGGATCCGGAAGGTCTTTGCTGATTCAGTTTGTTCAGGAAATGTCGTGGGCGTCTCGGATCAACCCCCGGTTGGGAAAAATGAGACGATTCTGAGCCAGTGGATCTGCGCGGGTGTTATCTGTTACACCTGCAACCTGCAAGCAGCAAAGAAAAGTGCGCAACCTGAGGTGCAGTGAATCTTTTGTCTGTGAAACATCCAAGGTGGATGATGCACAAACATCAAGGGATTCGCGGTTTTGCCTGTGCGCGCGGAAAGCAATCCAAAGTTTCGTGCACTCCACTGCACACAACGTGCAGTAAAACCACCACGCTTCACCTTTTGGAGACAAGCGTTGACAATGTTTTCCGTCCTGGATTTCAAATGGATCAGCTCCATTGACGGACAAGCAATCCAATTGCATGTAGATCGTCGCACGCACTCAGAGCAAATTCACAGAGTGCGCAATCCTCTTTGATCAGTGAGAAGAATCGGACCAAGGGATGCCACAACCGGCATGCCAGATCCTGCTCAGGTTTTTGTGCAACTGGTGCGCGGAATTTCGTGCGTTTTGGTCAACAACAGGCCATTTCCAAACATGAGCTTTTTCTGATCACTAGTTGAAGCTATTTTTGGCAAAAATTGCACTGTGTCGGTTCCCCACATGGCTACAATTGGCTGACTTGGCCAAGTGTTCAAAACAGACGCTAAAGATGGCAAAGCATCCGGCTTTGTGAATTGCACACTCGTCCTTCACTGCATGTTCGCCGTCCACCTCATTCAGTAACTCTGCGATGTCTTCCACGCGCGTTCCATGGACGATGTTCACATTGCATCAATGTTTTTGATTTCTTGAGAATATGTTCCTGCACTCCCAATTTGATGCTGGGATCTCACACGTCAAAAAGCACTTTCCAGACTTCTTCTTTCAAGAAACCCAGGAAATCTACCCTGACATAAACCTGCTTCGAGGTGGTGAGAAGAGAACATGGCTGCAGCAAAATTAGCGCTAATCAAATCTGCAGGTACGAGTACGTGTACCGTGATACGGCATAAGGTATTACTATCCATTTAGATCAAGATAATGTGACATTAATGGTACAACTGCCATTCCAATTTGGGCTGCATACATCTTGCCTCTTGCGTTGCACTAATCAGCTGTACAAGTCGCGTGTAACTTCTCGGTGTTGGAAATGAAATCGAAAGAACAAACCCGGAGAACAGTTTCAAAGTGTTGTCGTGAAAAAGTTACAGTGTTGGACGCTCCATAATTGGTCTTGGAGCTGCACGTCAGAATGACAGTTCACCACCCATAATCCGAATGCTGCATCTGTAGTATATTCGATAAACTTCTGTCATATTCTAGAAATATCCGTATACAACTGCATTGTTCTATATCAGTCCAGAATATTCTATAACATTCATGCATCAACCAATTTGA
>JAAUXT010094861.1_pt1 | contig 47037 bp, 46 predicted proteins | sample 7278171 | NCBI WGS metagenome assembly JAAUXT01 (sample SAMN14350112, study PRJNA611818) | marine sediment metagenome | isolation source: surface marine sediment (1.8m) | place: French Polynesia: Moorea | collected 2018-08
ATTTATTGGTATTGTTCTTTTGTTGATTCATTGTCTGCATTAAAATTTAGAAGCCCGCAAAAGTGTTGCCAAAAACGCGTTGCAGCGGTCTCTTTTGAAGACCCCCTCGTATTTTCAACACTCCCAGAGCAACACAACACTTTTGGCACAAAACAAGTTTTTTGCAACTCCACTATTCTCATGGCTGAAGACGAATCTTCTTTGCTTGCGTGTCTCGAGGTGTTTCAGATCCTGAATGAAGGAACCGTTGACGCAGAAACAGATTCCCTCTTCCTTTGTACGACATTCCGCCGTCACTTGAATCGAAGCAGAACCCGCACAGGCCGCCAACACCAGTCCACTGGACATCGGAATCAGTGTTGAACAGAACAAGGAAATTGTCACATTGACCGTCATATTGTGAGGCGTGACTCAAAGCTCGGTGGCTCGAGGGCAGAGAACTGCAGAGCTGCGGAAAAGGAGCCGCTCCTCCAGTCTTCAAACACAACACCAATTGCACAATTTTCACAATTTCCATGTCAAGAGGTGACAAGAGAAGAGACAAATAGATGCCGGTGGAGAGAAGCTCATGGAACGCCATATCACTGCGAGTAATTGAGAGGTGCCCAACAGGCTTTACAGGCAAAACACATTTATTACCACAGCCCCATCAGCTATATTCAATAATTTCACAAAAGATGTCCTCGGTGTGCCTGCATGAAAATTACACAATGTGACAAAGGACCACTTTCCCTGCTGCCCCCGGTCTAACTGGATTACAGCAGTTTATCTGCTTCTGCCTATGGAATATGTATCCCCACCCGTGAAAGGGTATCTTTCATTGACCGGACACATTAACTTCACTCGGGAACCTATAACAAGCAATTCAATTGGACAGCTTCTCAGATAAATATCCTCACGCCTTTCCCCAAATGGAACTGGTAACCCAAGTTCTGAATTAATTTATACCAAATCTGATTGGATTTCACAACCCACAACAGTTAACCCACATAACCCTTTGATTGAGTTGGATGTATACATTTAAAGGAGAAGGTTACAGCGACTTTTATTATATCTCGTTGGCAAGCTCTCCTTCGAGGAGCCATGGAAACCCTCTCCTTACTTTTCTGTACAAGGGGCAGAACTAATCTTGAGATCCATATCCAACGGGGATGAATTAATCTGACCTCTGTCTTCCCGAAGGATCAATTAAGTATTGTAGCAGCTTTGAGGCACAGATTACTACTTTGTTTGCATAAATGGACCATCAGTGTTGATTACATTGCGCCACTGTATCTCCCGCATCATTTTTGTTTTCCACCGGATCTGGTGGAGAAAGCAAGGGGCCAGACAGACCGAAGGGCACAAAAGTGAAAAAGTTTCCCGGGACGAGAAACTGATAGATGCAATTGATGAAGCTGCATTTAATTTGCTCACTGGCAACCTTCTCATCAAATCTTTGAAGAAAAGGGGCCGTTGCTGGCCTTTTGCGCGATCCAGAAGGACAGAAACATGATTAATCTGACCCGTACATATTGTCATCTTGTCCCACAGCAATCATACTTCAGCAAAGGGCTCCTTCAGCGGTGAATTGAGGCGGAAACATCTCCTGCTAAACAATTTCCCTGCTGGCTCCTCCTTGACTCAAATTATGAATTATGAGAGATTGAATGCAGCTTGCTGCAGGCCTATTACATTGCTTGCTGCCTTGTACTGGGCGAATCATAACTCGATTGGCAGCTTGTTGGGACCCACTCGGCTGCCAGGCCTGATTTGCCTCCCCCAATACCCAGGGAGCATTTTTCATATTTCAAGCCTCGCCGAACAGCATTGGCCAAAGTAATCCCAATTTTCAGAGCTGTGATATGTGGCATACTGATAGAGAGTCTCAAGGCTCATCTGTGAGGCTTCAAAGCTCCTACGCTGTCCGTCAATAATCTAATATCTGTAAAATAGGATTTTCACAGCAGAATATTAATTCGGTTTTGCGAAGGTCACCGCTACGGAGACTCCGTCTTTTATACTGGAGTCATTTCCATCCCACGACCATGGAGGAGACTTTGTTCAGGAAAATAAGGATGGAGGATTCTTTCACGCATATGTAATTCAAGGTGATCCTTACATTAATTCATGACCCAGGAGATAAATACACGTATAAAAGTTAATTTGGTTTGTTACAATTCTGGAGAGCACCCACCATGAAATTTGTGGTGTATAAATCAGGGTTAATTATCCTTCCAAAATCCGAGAGCTCGGTATATTTCAAGTTAATTTGACATTCAAATGAAATGATTAAATTTGGCAGAGGCCGATGTTTTTCAGGGGCGATGTATTAGTGTCAGAGGGATACACCGTAAAACGGAGCTTGTCGAGACTGAATCGTGCTGGGAAAAGTTGCTTTTTCAGTGTCGCATCGTGGATCCGTGTGCATTCAGCTGCTGTAACCGCGGCTTTGTGCATTGACAATCACTCAATCCCCTTCTTTCAAAAACAAGCCGAATTGCTTTCTGCTTAATGCACCGCAAACAGAATCTTCTGAAGAAAGTTAAGATTAAGATGGGCAGATTTCCTAATCAGCAACTTTTAATGCATAGCAATGTCCGGACAGATGGGACTTGCTTCATCTGCATATTAATGTATTAGTATGCGCCGGCATGTTTACAGATAGATTTACAGGTGAAATCTAAACACATGTGGAGTTCGGGGGAATGAATGACATTATAAATACAGCAGCAAACAACAAAAACCTGATTGAGTCATTTGTTATCTCACTCTTAATCTGGCTGTCTTGCATTGCATTTGTTTTATCACTCATTCATCAAATCAGATGTTCTGGCCTCGCAGCAGTAACGCATTCTAATTGCAAAAGTAAACAACTTGTTCCCAATGAACAGTCCATATAGGAAGAAAAGATTTGCATTTTGATGCAACTTTTCTCAGCAGCAAATCCTCTCACTGGCATCGCTCAAAACAGCCAGAAAGACGGAGATCTGAGCAGAAGTTGCGTCGCACCGACTTCAGACGAGGCTGCTTCACAACGAAAGTCGAGTCGCGGTTACACGGACAGCTTGCGTTCTGAACTCGGAAACCTCCAGTTCCAGCCTCTGATGATTTGTCCGTGTTCAAATGCAAGAATGGAATCGGTCACTGTCCATTTCCTACCCACACCCCCACACACAACACACAGGAAAGCAACGCAACAGTCCTGTCGCAAATTCCCTGTTGAACCTCAGAAACAGAATGAATTGAGGACTTTTGTCAACAAACTAAGTGTCAACAGTGCCAATCTTTTGGTATTTGTTTTTCCTATTGTGCAATGAAAGCTCAAGTCAGCTTCACTGTTCTGAAACCCATGCTTGAAACCTCTGTGGACACCGCACAGTTCAGGGGTCAATTGCACAGGTCAACCTAATCACTGACCCCATTTCATTCATGCACCAGGGGCCATTTTGCCGTTTCTGTCCACAGTTATTTGCCTTAAATGGATGAGTCAAATTTAACATTTCATGGATTCTAGGTGATGGACGCAGATGGCTGGGTTGGCTTGATAAATTTTGACAGTTTTAAATGTCTTTAAGAGGACCACTGTGGAGGGTGATGATTTGGACTCATTCTGGCCTGATGAGCTGCGGTCAAGAGGCATTTGTGTAACAAGAAAATATGGGTCACGACCCTGGGTGACAGATACTGATGGGAGGTCCATTCTGCTATTGTGTTTCAATTAATACACGCTGGACAGCGCGGTGAGAGTGAGCGAGGAGGGAGGGAGGTCGGAGCGCGCGCAGTCCCACGACGGATCGACGGGCCGAGCTTCCTCCAGAGATGTCAGCACCTCGTCCGGGACACATCACGCTGGATTCCATCCAGCCACACCGGATTCCTTTCTGAGTTGTGTAATTATCAAGCCGAGCGTCGGAGCTGCGTTTTCTGCAGAGCATTGCAGGACAGCGCAGTGCACGATGTGGCGAGTGAAAGTCTCCTGCCATCAGTGCACAATGTCATGGACACGACATCTGCGAGTTTCGCTGAAGCTCGAGTAATGCAGTTAACCTCTCCTTTGTAGGTCTCAGCCAAATCGAATTTCCCCGTTAAAAATCATTGTTTTCTCATAAAATATTCACGGGAAGATGGCACCTTGAAAAATGGACTGTCCACCAAAGCTTCCTCCCTCGTGTGTCGCCAAATTACTTTCCATATCCAATTATTTCCTCTGAGGCCTGAGAACAGCGCAGATCTTTGATATCACGAGTAACGCAGAAGCAATAACGTCACCACGAAACCTGAATAAAACAAACCAACTAAGAAGTCATAAACACTGATAGCTCTGTGGAAGTCCTCACAAATGGACATTAGAAATCTCGAAAGTAAAATAAATCAGCTTCGCTTATTCGCTGTCCACTCGCTCTTCCTCTGATCACTACAAATTCCACACTTGGTATGCAGCGCGTTGCACTGTCTTGTTAATGGACTAAATCAATTAGAAGGTGCGAAATTTAATTGGCGGTCGAGCTGAAAGAACTACCCAGTACATCTATCACATTTTGATTATGAAAAGGTCCGAGTTGTCTCCCCAATGGTATGAAGATTGTGTTAGTGTTATGAAAATGGTGCCCGATACACAACTGGTGCGCTATTGTTATTCGGCGAGAGGCTCGTCCAATCTAATTGAAGGCACTCTCATTTGTCCACCTCTACAGCAATAACGTCGTCATTATATCCTTAATGGCCATGAGTATAGTGAATGGCTTATTCTATTGAAAGTTTCGGCTTGTGAGAGAATGGAATTCTGCAGAATGCAAACGTGACCATTCGAGTACGTGCAGCTGCTCAGTGATAGAGTTGTGCGAGTCGCTTTGGGTCTGTGTTTGACAATAAGATCATGCTTTCCTTTGCACCATACGCCTGAATCGCAGGGATCAAACGCATGTCTCGTGACACAAGTGGAAGATTTACACAAAGACTACTTTCTTTTGAGGAACTGTCTGCACTTTCGGTCATTTTCACACCTCTGGTCGGAAGCTGCGCACGGGGAGACGCTGCAGTCTCCGCAGAGAGATTCGCATCGCCACGCGGCTTTGTATGGGGACTGAGGAGATTTGGGTGCAAGCTGAGACAAGCATTGGGCTGTTCATCTCAGGTAATAATGAAGATTTATGGAAGAATCGGCTGAGAGGGCAGCAGAAATAATTGATACTTTATTCCAAAATTAGATTGAGAGCTGCCCTCCACAATTAGGGGGCTTTGGTTTACAAATGAAACATATTACTTCCCAAAACAATCCCAAGTAATGCTGTTACTTTTTCTTGCCCGCAGTCTGACATTGGCCCATGCATAATGCAAAGAAATTTCAGACATTACATCAAGCCATCAATATTATATTTGGAAGGTAAGACGTTTTGCTGTGAGCTATGAGGCGAATGTGTGATTCATGCCTCATCCGGTTCTACCTCCCATTTGTCTGGGCTCCTTGAGAAGTGAGAGTGTCTGAGCCCACACAGGGCAGCCTTAGAACTTTGCGACAGAAGTGCGTAAACTTTTCGACTCTCCTCATCAAGAACCTTCAGCAGGTAAGATGACAAAAGTTGAGACAACTTAGCACAATATGACGGTTTCACAAGCTTTGTGCACAAACGTCAGTGTGGTATGTCAGCTTCAACCGAGCTGCTTGTTCAGTCATCCAGCCTGCAGACGAGAGGTTTGTCACAATGCTGCTCAGATTCGCCTATCTATGGCTGTGAATGCGCAATCAAGAGATATTTTGCAATGCAGACTGACGATCACGGGCCTGATTCTTCCTGGATTGCTTTTCTCGGAGCGGTCAGGCGTCTCCTTCCTTCTCGCTGCTTGTTAACCTCTGCTATTTGCAGCGGAACCTCCCATTTGCCCATATGAAGTGGCTCCTATTGCGCCATTCACCTCCCACCCGTTGCTTCTGGACCCAACAAGACTTCTGAATGTGAAACCACTTGACCCGCCACGTTCGTCATCTTTGTGAAAATCTCCTAAATGGTTTGACCCGTCCAATATCCAAGTGACACTGAGGATGATATTTTCTTTTCATGCAATTCTGGGCTAAGTGTTGGGCACAGAGCAATTGAGGGAGGCTCGCTGCCTGAGATGCTTCCACGCACACAATACGGCTTTGGGAATGAGACATTTTACCAGCTCGATCACAACTTGTATGCATTTCACCTCTGCTCTCAACAAGATTCAATTTATAAGAAAGCAGAGACTTTTCTCGAGCGCTCCTTTCACTCGGTAATGCGCTATATTTATTAGTGCCTCATCCTGCAGGGCGCTCAAGGGGAGTCTGCATTTTGCTAATAATCAACGCTGAAAGCAATCTGTAATTTTCTTGGGAGCACCTCGAATTTCTTTAAGCAAGACATAATAAGATAATTGGCAGCGTTACCGAGGCAATTGCAAAATTTGATAAAGTCATACGATAGGATTCCATGTCAAAATTGTGTAGAGAAGGTCGACTTCCCTTCACTCTGGGGCCTTTCGGATCGCTTCACTAAAATTGCTTGATTCTCTTCTATTTTTCCAATTAAGCCTCGTATTCCAAATATCTATCCTCCGGTAATCTCTATTGGGGAGGCCCTCAGTATATTTCCATTGTGTGGCCATCTTAATTTCTTTATTAAGTCGACTCCTGGTTCTCCGGGGACCTGCATGTGTGTAATTGCACTTAGTTGGATGAAGTTCGGAGCGGTGCCGAGGAGAAGTACTGCATTCATTTCAACATAGCCAGAAGCAGAGAAAATTATTGTGAATCCCACTCCCAGTAGATTTCCTTGTGCGCTATCGGAAAACTGCAATGACAGCCGAATTAACTTTTTGAAGGAGTACATACAGCTGCTGCCATGACGGTGGCTGCTGAAAAGTGTCTCCGCAGAAAGAATATTCTCTGTGGTGCACGGACTTTGACTTGAATTGCCGAAAACTTTCAGGTTGGACAAGATCAGTTTCTCCACATGACAGCAAGAACCACGTGCTGTCGAACCAGAATGGAGCGAATGCGTTTTCCACCAGATCGAGTGGGAGCCCGAGCTGAAAGGACATTGCACGAAGGGTCTCCTCTGTTCAATACCTGTCATAAGTTGGGTGGACAAATGCATATTAGGTACACTACTTTACCAACGTAACATTAAAGGACTTGCCAGCTTCATAAGGACCTCTTGATCTTTGGCAAAAGCTGGGAAACGTGTCATCAACGGCGAGGAAGCCAAATTGCTGGAATATCAAAACGCATGCAACCAGTGCAAAGTCAATCCGGTCTGCATGCAAAGTCCCTACAATCACCCACTTTCTCTCGTGTATCAGGCAGTGAGGTTTGTTTCGAGGCGATTCTGATGTGCTGTTTTGGTGCTTCTTCTGTGAGGCGCGAAGTGTGCGCAGAACACACGAGGACACACACTTTGTCACCGCATCTGAACTTCGCGTTGAGCCCAAACTTCGACCCTCCCTGTCCTCACGTTTGAAGCTGCACCAACCAAATTTAAAGAACTGTTCAAAACTTAACGGCGCGAGATTTCAAGTCGTTTCTTCTCACGCCCGCACCTCCCGCGAAGCTGCGCCGCGGTCGCCGCCAGGGGTCGAGACGTCGTCGGTCAAGTCACATTCTATTGATGGTGGGTCAGATCCGCGGGGCCGGCCGGGGCTCCTAATTTCTCGCAGCTCGAGCCAGGATATCAAGCGGTCGATTCATGTGGAAAATAACCACTTGAATTTCAATCTGAAGCTCAAATCTTCCTCTCTTAACCCAGGACCATCAAATTGCCACAAAAACTTTGATAGCAGTTGGTCTTTGTTGAAGCAGTGCAGCTCCAGGAAAACACCACGAAAACAGTCGATCAGGAGCGAAACAGACTGACGTTGCCCAATTCTACTGCATGTTGCTATTCTGTGCAACGATACAAGAGAACTGCAACACAGACAAATGGGGAAGGAATTCAAGAGCCACTCAGACATCTCATCTCGCCTCTGGACAGTTGTCTCTGAACGACACCAGCTCCCAATGCAAATCGGAGTGAGGACCACTGGCCACTGGGCAGATCTCATCATAAACTACACATCTCGGATGAGCCGAGTTAGAATCCTCTGCTTCCCTGACCTATCAATCAAAATCCAGAATCCGGACCTGAATCCATGTCCTCCAGGATTCAACCTGGTCCACTTGATAAATTGTACCAAATTGACTCCCGCAACATACTTCTAACGTCTCGGCTTTGTACAAGCACGATGATGCAGACTGAGGGCGAAGCTTCTGTTTGATACGAATCTCTGGGAAAATGCTGCAGAGAATTTGATCTGACACCTCGGTCCATATGAATTCAGAGACATTCCGATTCCCTCATGCATCTTATCGTCGTATGACCTGCCTCCACTTGATTGTCTGTAATACCCAAAAATTGATTAAACTGCAGTGAGACTTGTCATGACCCATCTTCAAATCTAGACACACTTCTGCCATGCTTTGTGCTCACCGCAATCTTCCTGTCTGGGTTTTCAATCCTGCGGGACCCGTCAGATTTCCTGTCATGTATAATGTCACCTTTTGGGGCACAACTGACCCAACAAAGCTGCCTTATTTCCGAGCCTCAGCTCTTTCCTCTGTTCGAATTTAAAAGTTCCCTTCCAGCTTCACTCATTCTTTCAATTCGACAAACTCTGATCCAACAGCAGTTTGAGGGTTTTTTCCATTGCAAGAAAACGTTCCCATGTTCAATCTATTTCTTAAAGAAGTAAGAAATCTTTGCAACCGGTCAGCAGCACATTTGATGGAGCTTTCATGCTTGGAGCTCATCTTGTGCGGCGTCCATCTATCTGCGGCCCGTGTAAGGAGAAAGAAAAGAGAATAAATCAACTTCTTCAAACTAGCGGGGGCTAATGGAAATGAATCACATATATCTTGCAAACTCTTTGGTCACTTAGGGACTGCATATAACTCAAATCTTCTACTTCAATTATTCCATTACCCCTTCATTACTGGGCTTCTAATCAAATTTTAAATGTATTTGGCCAGGCACTGCAGCTCATATTATTTATCACAACACCGACGCAAGTCCGGCTCGTGACTGCTGCAAATACATCTTCACATTTTACGGTCTCTCCAAATTCCTAAAACATTTCTCGCAAAGCCTTTCTTTGACTTTTCTTTTCCCTCAAACATGGCCGGAGTAAATCCCAGTTCCCGACATTAATCCTGATGGAACTGAAAAGCAGGAAAAGTCACATTTGAGGAGATATTCATTTGACCGTCACCATCGTGTAGGAGAGGGAAGCATACTCCAAATTACATTTACATGTATTTGGCCCCACAACTGCTCAGCACTGACACAAAATCCTAATTGAACGGAGAAACACTATCATAAGTGAAGAAGCGATTTGTCCATTACTTGAGCCTTGTCAAGTGATTTTGTACATCTCACATCATTACATAAAGAAGGTAGAATCACTAAAAGGCAGGCAGTCCGACAGTTGCTGCAGAGGCTAATATGAGATTGCATATCAAGATTCATTTCTCCGGTAAAGTTGGGAAAATTGAATCCAGTCGGAAGGTCATTTGTTCCATACTGGATTTGCAAGGAAAAGCTGGCATGAGCCGATTGGATAAGTAATGGCCTACAAATTTCATAGAGTGATTCGACCGTGAGGTAATAAGGCAGGCGAGGAGGGCGAAAATTCCACTTGATGTATGTGTGGCAAGAAAAGTTAACTTTAGGAACTTTCTGAGGTTACAAATTGGATGCAGACACGACTACAAGAACCGTTGTATCTGAACAAGGCTCCAATGAATGTTTTGATTGCAGGTCCAGAACAATTCTTTGTGTGCAAATGTGTTCGTGTGTGCGTACATGTGTGTGCATGTGTGTGTGTGTGTGCGTTACAGAAGTATCTCGAGCCCCTCGTTGAAACCACGGTCCCTGCGAAGGTTGGGTCAGAATTTTGCAATTTCCTTCCTGCTACCAAACAAGTATGGGCAATCTCACCACAGCAGATGAGTCTGAGGCCTGACAGACCTCGGCCAACGAAATGTGAGTGTTTTCAGTGTCATCGTCCTGACCTGCCGTTGGTGTCAATTCCAATTTTCTGGAGGAATTGACGCAAACAGCTCCGAGATATGAGTGATGCAGAGTAACGACCAAATGCTCTCGTACCACATCGTTTATGCCTGCCATTTGCAGTCAATAATTCATACACCAAATACACTGGATGTCACTTGCACCGTCCCAGCGGACGGCTCAGCTCATACATACAGAGGCAGATCATGCGATCTTCACAGCGGCTCGAGATGCAAGGAGACCGCAAGGGTCAGGGCCCAACATTTTTTATTTTAACAAGAAGTTTGCTTTTTTGAGGAGTGGGGGTGAGGGTGATCACAGCCTTTACTTTGGTGGCGTTGCAACTTGTCACAGAAATCCACACCAGCTCGTCGAATGAAGCAAGCAATCAAAATTTAAAACCTCGGGGACGCAATCTTCGCGGCTCGCAGCTCCAGGGTCTGGGTCCCACCCGGATCCCACCCGCGCGGACCTCCCCGAGACGCAGCTCAACACTCCACTCAATTCATAACAAATTGAGAGGCTAACCGTCCTCCGACATGCGATTACCATCATATTGCAGAGAAGAAAACGAAAAGCCATTGGGCACCTCCCGGAAGATACGAGCCTCTCGGGGTTGACTATCGCCCGCCGACGGGGCAAGGATGCCTTCGAAAAAATGTGCGCATGAAATATTCAACGCATGTGTCCCTTTCCATGATTATTAAGGTGCTGCTTTAGAGAAAAGCGACGGTTTCTCTGAGGCTTCCGAGTTCATCCCGCAGATTTTTGGTCAGGTCCCTGAGGTGTTGGTATCTTTGCTCCACCGCTGCATCCTCTGAGCCAGTGTCCAAATGAAACTTACACTTATGTTTTATGCCTGTCTGCCCCAATACCATCAGCTGTTAACTATTCATATTACTTGAAAGCAAAGCAATTAAAGAAGATTAGCCCTGCGCTCTCTTGGGAACCGAGGTTTTTCTTCATTTATCTGAATATTACAGTGGCTCTGCACGAAACCGGAACATCACCTTGTAAGGGGAATTTCTGCGATGACCATTTCAAATGAAATTGCATCGGCCAAGACTTGAGTCCTTCAACTAAAGGAAAAGGTCTGACACAACAAACGAACAACTTGGCATCTGTGTACTCTCCGGTTTTGCCCACTTTGCCTCTCAGAAGGTCTTTCGTTATGTTCTTGCGATGAAGACAGCAGACATGTTGCCCACACAAAGACATAAAGACCCCATTCATTCTCACTCTCCACCAACAATATTCCCCGACCAATGGCCAAACAATACAGCCTCAAAAAGACATTTTTGCTCTGTGTGGAAGCCTGGAAATCTCCAACGTGTTATTGATGCTCGGTTTTATTGGCCGCAGTTAGGAAATATGGAGAGGTTGATAAGAAGTGACTCAGATGGCCGCTGCGTGGACAGCTTCTGGACACACGCGGACATCTCCCTCTGACCAGTCCACATCGCTCCAATGCTCCCATTTCACTTCCTATTCCCATACCTGTATGATTCAGCGCTGGCCATTGGTCGTTTTACAAACAGAGTTTTGTTCACTCCTGTGCCAAAATTTTGAACAAGTGCGTGTGGCAACACTTGAAGACGACTTCACCTGTTCCCTTGTCGGCATGCGATCTTTCAGGCGGTTTTGAGAAAGCAGACTGAATTGTTTCGCTGGAAACAAAGAAAACGCCACACGTTTGCAAGTGAATCTTGGCAGAGGAATCGACTCGTATACCAGCTCCCGCAGTCAATAGGCAAAGAAGTTTATATCTAAATTGAATGAGTGATGGTTCCATTCCAGTATTCAGAGAGTTTCTTTGGATAATTGTGCAATCGTAAAGTCAATACATGCCGGCCGTTACAGGAAAGCCAAGTAGGGCAACAGAATGGTATCAAGATCATAAAGAAGTCAGATATCAAACTGCGTTGGAATGCTATTTGGATAAACAGCTGAGAAATATTCCACTCAGCTCTCACACATTTATCAAGGGCATCTTTACTACAGAAATGACCTATGATGGACAAGAATAGAGAATACGGAGGTTGGAATGGAGCGGGCCTCGAGTCCGGAGATCAGAGGCAGGAAGCTTCAAAACCCGCTCAATGCCTCGCAGTCGGCGTGCAGGGCAACATTACGACTCATCCATCTTTTCTCTTGGAGTCCACTGAATATAAGTATAAAACAGCGGCGCAGTTGAGATTTTGTGGGCTCTGGTCACACACAAAAGATGAGGCAGCTGCACAAAGCTGTTCTCTTGGCGCGTCTCGTGCGACGCAGCCCAACGACGACGCTGCTGCGCGTCTTTCTCCTGCGGAACAACGTCGTCCTCACAAACGCACGCGGGACAACACTGTATTTTCTTCTGCAGTTCTGAATAAAATATCACTTTTTCTCTTGTAAAGTTCCCTCCTGCATGTTTTGAAACAGTTCCAAACGAAATTGTAATCGCGCTAAACACCGACAAAGTTATTTTCTTGCGTTACTTGGCAACAGTTTTATGCACTGCTGTCCAAAAGCGTGATTTTTGACAGCGACACAGCTATCACCCTCGAATGCTTTTCTGGACGTCCAAGCTGGCAATTTCTTCCACATATTAACTGCTACTGGGAGATAACGTCGGCTCATATCTCATCATATCTGGAATTACACTGCTTCTCAGATGCCCAGTGTCCAGCCTCCGACCTATGACTTGTGCATTAACCACGACTTGACTCGGTATTCGCGGGGATAACACAAATGGCCTCCAATCTTTCATGCCTGCAATATTCCTTATCTTCCTTCCCTCAATTCTGTTTTTCGCTGGGAGGAATTCTTACGATCGCTCAATTCATGAGGGATTTGGCAAGTTTAAGTGGATTTTCTGTGTCTTGGATTTCTTTGTGAAAGCAGAAAGGCTGAAAATATGTGGTGCGGGGTCGGGTGGATGGGATTGATATCTTTCCGAGAGGAAATCATTCCACTGCGGCGCTCGTCAAAACTGCGCACCATTCAACTTCGCTGGCTGTGGGAAGTCTGGATCAAATGCTTTGTACGTATAAATACGAATGCCAAAAAACATCCTCAATTCTTGAATGTGGCTACAGTCGGTGTTTGTGTGTTAACAGGTTTTGGGTTTTGTCTCCGGGCAGGAACTTGCGCGTGTTTTCCTCTCAAGCCAACGCACCGAAAATGTCCCGTGGCCGTGAATCAGCACCCCTGCATCTCTGAAAATGATCACAAAAGATGCAGACTCGCCCACATTCCACAGCTATCTTCATCCCGCCGAGTCGTGGGCCGCGATGATGGTCACTGATCTTGTCACTGCGACGGAGACTTGGAAAGGAAAATCCTGCTCCCGACAAAAATACACGAAGGCCAAATAGCGGCAATTATGGGCGAAGATGCCTTCACGATCGGGTCAATATTGGCTTGGTCCAAGTTTTCATTGCATTAATCTCCGCCCATGTCGAGAAACGGCAAAAACATTACATTCCACTCCCCAGACGCTTGTATTTTGCCAGATAAAAATAACCTCGTTTTTTGTTAAGCAGGAGCAATTATTTTCAACCGGACAACCATGATAACAACTGGACAATTTTTATGTTCATTTGATTACATTCCGGAGAAAAGTAAAGAGGTTTTTTATCTTGCTGTTTGTTGAGCGCGGTATTTCACTTGGATGGAAGCTTTCTTCGATTGATGCATACTCCGCGTGGCTTCAGCTGCAGACATCAGTCCAGTGAGAGGTCAGAAACTTTGCCTCAGACTGCAGAGTAACACACTCGAACAGCGATAAAATTCACGGGACCAAAATGTTTGTCAGATTTACCGCTGTTCGACTGAGCGAATTCGAGAAGACAAACTCGTGCAGGCAATGATGTCGATTCTGGCATTGTTCGACCTGGACAAAAATGTTTCAGAGACACGTCCTTCAGCTGGACACAAATGACCAAAATCAATGCGTCTTCAAAGACGCAAACCTCGTGCCTGATGCAGACTGTCTCACTCACTCGCATGCACTCGCAGCAGATTCACCACAAATCAATGTTTGGAACAATAATGCAGGGCCGCGAGATTAATTAAAAGCTGCAGCCGGCCCTGATAGATGACGCGCCGCTGCTCGTGAAAGGTGGACATTGGTGAAGTGTCAACTGGACAAGGCAGTGGACATGAAAAATGACGAGGAAAATAGAGATAGCGGGCTGTACGTTACATTTTCATAAAAGCAGGTGTCAGGGCACACATCATCAGTGTCAATGATCACTTCCTCTATTTCTGATGGATCGTCGTGGAGTGCGACTCTAATACAGTGAGAGGGGACTCCCTGGCACCTGACCATTTCCACAACCAGATCCTGTTGCCCTGCACCGCTGTTGCGAAAGCATTGCTTCACACAAATGGCAAATGAGATAGTTGTCGAAGAAATAGAAACTTTTCAGGTTTGGAATTTATGGTTTGTTTATTGTGTAGCATGATTTAACAACGAGAACCCCAACAAAAGACGCAACAATTTTCTCTCTCTCTCTCTCTCTCTCTCTCTCTCTCTCTCTCCACACACACACACACACACACACACACACAACGCGCTCACGTCCTTGATAATAATTTCAGACAGGTCACAGATTTCAGACTACAGGTATTTTGGCACACGAAAGCAATGAAGATGAAATTTGCTTTGCTCAATACTTCAGAAAGCAGCTTGCAACGCGACTGCGGTCTGGTCTTTCAAACTTCACACTTCCTACTTTTCGACCCCAGCATGAAGACGGGCAACAGCGAAACTAACAGAGCTTCCAGCGATTCAGGAACGGAGCGTTTATCATCGGCTCGATGCTAAATTCTTCTTCTGCAGCAACATCTTCTATCTCCACCACGCAGCTCTTTGGTCAGTTTCTCGGATAATGATTATAAATTGCCACTATACCCATTCTCCTAGGCTTTTAGCATAAAGTCAATGTGAGGAATTGTTGGTTTCTTCAATATGTGCCCATCTTAGTGACTCGCTCCTCCATCAGAACTCCAATCAGCCAGCGACGTACACAGGTTTCGCCGGAAAGTCCAACAAGCCGTAGGCCACTTCATCATGCCCTCTTGGAAATTTCGCTGGAATCAGAAAGCAATAAAAATTCAGCATCTTGACCTGCTCAAATTTATTGCCCACAGTTCATTAGGCAAGGATACTGGAGGGGTCGTCAAAACATTGGCGATATCTCAGAGCTTATATGGAAGTAGCTAGTGTGCAGTGTGTCATTGAGTTATGGAGAAGGCGACTGGAGAAGCCGGGAAGTGGGGAGGAGGTAATTTTTGCCGGGTGTTGGGGGATCGTTAGGACACGGGGCACGTTGCGGGTGGCAATCAGCACAAATTCCCACCTCCATCCACCAGCCATGGGCCGCAGCAGCAGCAGCCAGCGCTCCCAGGCCGCCGCCGCCGCCGCCGAGGCAGCAGCGCGGACAGACAGACGACTCCAATTCGCCGTGATAAATGAAAAACACGACCAGCTTCCATGGCCCCCAAAATTAACTTGGAAATTCAAAACTATCAACACCTATGCGAGAGAAGAAGGAATGGGATTGCGGTCGCAGTGGGACTTCACCTCGGCGAACATTCTCCATATTAGCGAGTCGCAGTGTCGTGTTCAGCCGCACTAATACATCAGCGTCGCCCGACTCCGTCTCCTCCGCCATAATCATATTTACGCGTTGCGCCCGACCCCGGGGAGTCCTCGCCACACAACTGGATATTTGTTGGGTGAGCCCTCGTCAGTTTATTTACAGCTGATAAAAATGCGCACCGAGTATTAACCCCGTTCACGGGAGATTCGTCCCGCGGGAAGATCTGCAGCTGCCGCTCCCGACCCACCAACCCCCTTTTTCTCTCTCCTCTGGTCGAGGAAAATCATTTTCCAAAAGATAATTTGCAGGGAAATGCATCTCGACAGAACAGCGCAGAACAGCGCAGCTCTTTTTCAGAGGTGAATAACAAGCTTTGGGAGTTTGGGGTTTGAACAGCTTTACAGACCCATGTAATATTTCCATAATGGCAATAGGTTTCATATCAATTCCGCCGCACTGCACATTGACTCCGACACAATATCCACAAAGAGCCACTTAGCAGGCACCTCGTGGAATTTCATATTCGGGCGATGACAGCGGCGACTCCGGAGCCACGTCGGGCATGAAATCTGCAAAATGCCTCTCCACTCACCAATCCTTCCCGTCAACCACAACAAAGCCTATTTTCTACCTTCGTGATTGCCAACTGGACAAGTTTTCCGTTGCAGTTGTTTTCATTCAATACATCCGTAGAAAACACAATTTGATGACAGTCTCAGCGGACCCCAGCAGAGAAAAGCACAAGATGAATGTTCTCTGGCCTTCCTCCTTTTTTGTCTCTTGTCCTTCAAAGATCCAAAGCCTGTGATCACAATTAAAAGGCTTGTGCACAATGAAAAGCAATCATCCTTCAGCAAAGATTGTTCAAAACTGCCCAGCATCCCTTTGACACAAAAAACCCTCCCCTGCCTGAAGCCAACATTTTCCTCTTCTAAATCAAAACAGGAAATGTGCAGATGCATTAATCTTTATAAATTCATATTTTTCACAGATCTATTAATGCAGGACGAAATTAATGTCACACAGACGCAGTCATTAGTAATTCTCAGGTCCTCCCCCTTTATCAGTTTCTTGGTTTCAAATGGCCATCGAGGAAACGTATCTGTCCCGCAATCTCATGTTCTGTATTAATAGAGGATGTCCCAGCCTGGACCGAGAGCATTTCCCTTCTCATTTGCTGATTCACACTTTTAAACGGTGATTTATGGTGAAATTATGATGGCATTAATTTTGATCTATCTCTGAATGTGCCCGTGCTAAAGAGCACTTCAGTTGCCTTTAACACAATTGCACCCCGGACAACCAAGACAAAAGAACCACGCAGAACAAATGCTCTGCGCTTCCACTTGGCAGCAGCAAAAACATATTCATTTGATACAACTGGCTTCCACCACCACATCAAAGTTGCACTGTTTGTGGAACGGTCAGCTTCATATCCTATTCATAGCCCCAGTATGGATCCATTAATTTGCCTTGTCAGCTCGGGTGCAACACCCAATTTTTCATCTCTATCAGCTCCTTTACTTTTTTACTCCACCAGTAATATGGCAAGACACCATCCAATAAAGGCAGCTCTATTGCTGTCTGTCAGACTAAGGCAAACGGGGCGGAAAAGTCATGCAATGCGGACTCTTTACACATTAGAGAAAAACAAAGGTAGTCACGTTTAATTTGCAGGTCACTCCCTTCTTTCTTACAACCGACGCTTGTTTTCTCCTGAAGATGTGATATCGACTACTACTCCCTGAAGTACCACTAAAAAGGAGCTTCGGCTCTTCGTTTAAAAGGACTTGATTAAAAGCACATCAAGGATGCCCCTAAAATCCAATTTAAACCAAATTAAATGCTCTGAAATAACATCAGCATGTATTGGCACCTCGTAGAGCAAACATTGTGCCGAAGAAGAGTCGGCACTCAAAAGGGAGCGCCTCCTTGCTTTTTGGCCTCTGCCCCGGCGCACGAGGAGGGATGCGGCGGGATTCTGTGCGCGGCTCGTGACCCGTGAAATGGAGCGGGCTGCGCCGCGCGCCCCCTGTGAGGCCGGGGCGGCGCGGCGGGGCGGGCGGGGCGGCGAGGGTCACCGAGCTTCGCTGCCCGGGTAATTGACTCAACACTGGAAGCCCGTGGGAGGCCCCTCCACCGCCTTCGCTGCAACCGTCTCTTTCTGCATATGGAGTCTGTTTGAGGCTTCGAATGCTTCAGAAGCAGTTGGTGCGAGTCACAATTCGGGAGAATCGCCAATGTCTCGGACAAAGAAACTTGAAATGCCTTTTGATGGCAGACTTATTCACGGACGGAAAACAATACGTACCGGTAGTTGTGCAGCAATTCGGCATTCAAGATTGTGTACTTGCACGCCTGAGCACAACACAAACTCTTTTGGCTTTTCATTGCCCACTCTATTTTTGGTTGCAGGTCTGTGAGTGAACATGAGAGAAACGAGATACAGAAGTCTTGCAAATGTTCCCTTGCATCAAGACTGTCGTGTGCCGTGTCAGAGCGAAAAATGAAGCTCTATGTAAAAGGAACACAAAAGGTCCGTAACCAAAGACCATAAAACTCTATTCATGACAAAAACACGATATTTACCACACTTTCCTTGATCCTTGTATCGGATTTTATGAAACAAATCGCTGTGTAAAAACTAAAGGCAACACCCAAGTCTCTGAAGGCTTTGAAGCCGAGTGAATATAAACTGCTTGTTGCATGTCGCTTTGATACGGCGAGGATGATATTGTATGGACCGTCGCACTGCGCACACAGAAGCACTTCTGCCTGATAAATCCCTCGCACATCTGATACGAGCGAACTGACAGTCAGTTCCACCCAAAGCCTCTCACAAAGAGAAGTTCTGTGAGGTGAAACACTGACAATGCAAGATCAGCTTCGCAGAACGGAGGAACCTTGCAAAACGAGTCATCTCAAAACCAACACGTGTCTCCGTCATGAAAATACAGAATCAACAAGTGCGCAAAAAATGTCTCGTCATTATGGCCTGAATATGGATGGGAACATCAATCCACGTCAATGGCGAAGGGGAAGTTCGTTACTACATCCGAGCTGCGAGGAGTAACGCTCACTCATTGATTCCAACTGTAATTACTTAGCCAGACTCCGATGCCTTTCAATGACCGTGGGACATTTGCACACTTACATTCCTAAACATCTGTCTGCCTTGAATGGAAAAATGTCTCCCGCATTACGCATCTTTCAAATAACTATTCATAGAAACGTAAAGTTTGACGTACAATCAGCATCTATCAAAGTCAGCGAGTGCAGACCTTACAATGAGTTGCAGAGCTAACTTTACAAAAGTCTTCTGCTGAGCTGCCTCGAGCTACACTCAACCTCCTTTCATGTTTCCCAAATAAGAGATGATCGATGGTGGACATACTATCACATTCTTTCGGGGTCTGTCCGAGCAATTAACAATTCAGTGGACAGCTTTCTTTTTAATTCAAAAGTCGTGTATATTGGGAACAATCAATGTGAAACAATGCGGCGCGCAGCTGTGAGTTTGTATATGACTCAGTTTCCATCGAGCACATAAGCCGCTCACAGACAGCGGGACACGCCGCGCAGTTAAAGCAGCAGAAGTCTTTCCGTGTGCCTGACAAGTCTTTTCCATCTTCTCTTTCTTTTTTTCCTGTTTGGGCATTATGAGAACGCAGTTCGCCTGCGCCCGCCCGCTGCCTGCTGTGATGAATGGACCAGAAGGTGAGAAAGGTCCGCGATCCCTTTATTCGTGTTCAACCAATATTTGTCATAAAGGTCAAGCGTGATTGCGAAGCATTACACGAGGGAAAGGCCATCGGGGCTTGACCCCTTTTATGCGCGGGCTTTCATCAGGGGCAGGGGGGAGATGATAGGTGGTCATAAGCGCGTGTATCTACCTGACACGGGGCCCCGTTGCCTGTGGAGAGGCCAGCAGTCAACAGCTCTCGACCGCCGGGAAGGGGCGGCTGAAGCTGTGTGGATGACAGGCAGCGCTGCGCCTCTGTGTGGACACAATGTGCCTGATGGGCGCGTTCCCAGTGTGTACATGCCTCCTCCAACCTTATGAATCAGATGATATAATTTCATAAGGGCGGCCACTCCACTGCCTCTCCCGCCCAGAGGCCTTTCACTTCAGCACAATAGGAATATGCCACGGCCCGACTTGTCCGCTCGCGTCTAATGCTGCGTGGCTTGAGCCTGCGAAATCCACTTGACTTGGTGGTTACAGGGCCAAAGACCAAATCCTGCAGGCTACTGCTGAGGAGGTAATCCTCTGCGAGGTGTCAAGGGGGTCATACTCAAAAGCCCCGAAGCTGCTTGTTGTAGTAGACTACCTACAACAATGAACAAGCCTGGAACGACCAGAAACCACAGATTTCCTTTCATAAAACGCATCCAAAATGACTCAATAAAAACCATTCTATGGCGTCTTTTATGATGTGGCCTTTTGGAACAAAGGGCTTTTGTCTTGAGGAGTTTGTGACCAGTGTGCAAGACTGTGCGCGAGAGACTGTGAGGCAGCACATGTCAGCGACAGTTTGTCCATTTCGGGTCCTACTGACTGGTCAGGCGATTGGATTATGTGTGGTCACTTGTGAACATCTGGGTCACCAGATTCAAGATGCTTTTAGCGGCGGCGGCTTGAGATCACGCATGCAACTGGAATCTCTTGTATTTATTTGACCATAAACAGATAACTCTGAATGTGCATTGCACACTGACCACCATGCATGTAGAATTCTTTGATTGCTTGTTCCTTGTTGCTGCAGTGCCTTTGTTTTAATCGCCAGTCCTCCGAGTTGAAGAATGCAGCTGCATGCCCTTATCAGACGCAGCCACCCAAATTAGAATAACACGTCGCGAGATTAGACACTTTCACATCGCTACAAATGACAACGAACTCAAGCCTGAAGCTGATTTGAAACTCGAAGCCCAACTAACACTAAGCTCAGATGCGTCCGACAACAGTCCCCGTAAAGCTGCCTAAATTTCAAGTCTTTGTTGTCTGCCTAGGTAACGGGATTAGATGCAGTGGATGATTTTTAGGCTGAAGCGGAGTGAACATGAGACGGGGAAGGGAAGCTGAGCCTCTCTTCCGACTGTCCGGCCGGCTGTCCATCCCATCCCGGTCCGAGTGGTCATCGCGCCTCGGCTGTCACCGTTCGCTGCGGCCCTTTCTGCCTGTCCCCGTCTCAACTCACACACTATGATGTGGTGGTCACGGAAAGGCAGTGGAATGAGCAAAAGTTCTCGTGTCCAGCCCGCTGTGGGGTTAACAAGGGTCCCACGCAGTCACTCGCCGACACTTATTGGCTGAATAGGTCCCATACACAGCGACACATGTCTCGTGCTCTCCACCGGCAAACGAGATTACTTCAGGAAAAAACTCCCCGATCCCTTCCAAACAAATTTTGTCATCATTATCTTCAATCATCTCTTCTTCTTTGCCGCATTGACAGCACGCGTGAAAAGGGTCCGAGACAGGCCAAAGGGCAAAAGGACTTATTTTCTGGAGATGTGTGGGAAGCAATGAGAGCGAATTGCAATTCCGCAGCCAGCAACACAATAAACTGATATCAATAATGTCGGATTGCATAAAGCCTTGCTTTCACCACCCGCCGCCTCCTGTCTGCAGAGGTTAACTGAATTTTCCACTTACAAATCACAAAGGTCAGCAGCGGTGGGCCCTTCCACCGCTCCAATGTGATATCTGCAAATGTATGATGAATCCAATTTGCATTGAGCTTCGCAGCGAGAATAACTCTTTATTCACAGTTATGTCAGCCTTTGTAACGATTGGTGTGAGTAGGATCGATTCAGAGTGTCCACGAAGGGCACCACATTCAGCACAGTGAAGAAAAGCATCTCGGAGATCATCTTCGGATTGAACAACTTGACATTGGTTTGACAAGGATTTGCTCCCCTGCAAGTGTTTGGGATACGTGATACGTAACCTCCCCCCCCCCCCAACACCACTACGACCGAAGAAACTTGTCTCACCTCCCCGGTTCAATGTGCCTGGCTCCCGCCCTGGCGATGTGCGCCCCGTCAGAACACCCAACCCTGCGCCAACACAATCAAAGACGCCGACTGCGCGCGACTTCCCGCGTCCCATCTGCTCATTTTCTTGGTCTGCACAAGTGATTTGAAATTTGCATTTTGATGCACTTGGACCCTATCTTTGCAAGACACCAAGTTACACAACCAACACCGATGCAAACGCAAATGAACCCGTTCAGGACTTGCGACACTTTGCGCAACTGATTTTGGCGCATTTGAGCGCAAGTCAATGCGAAATTAATCCCAAATATGATCACCCCAGAGATAATGAATAACTGCAATATGTGCAGCTCAGCATCAAGAACAAGGGGCACTAAAACAGACAACAAAAGCAATAAAAGTCATGTATATTTGCGAAAGCGGCATTAATCTCTATCACCAGGCCGAGACAGTGACCAAGGATGATCAGCCTCCCAGATTGAAATTAGGCTTCGTGTTTTGAGCAACATGGCCCAGTGTATTAACCTTTTCGTGGAAAATTCTCATAAACAACAAAATCCATTACGAGCAGAAATCAGCAAAACGGCAAATAATAACGCGCAAGAAAGCGCGGTGCTGATGGATATTTGACTTTACGAGAGTTTGCGATGCCCTGGGCACTGGTCAGTAATTCTGTTGCTCATCGTCATGCCATGAATCCATTCTTTACTCGCCATGCGAAATAATTCCCCATCTGACGAAACCGTGCAACCATTCCTTTGTTTCCTCGCACTTTTGTTGGCATTGTCTGGGCTTCAGACCACACCTCAAACCACCACAGTCACGGAAACCCCACGCATGCAGACGGCAAGAAATAAAATTGGCCCATTTTCTGAAGCCAAAAGCCACACGTCCTATGAACTTGCACAAATTTTCCCTCGCACTGGACGAGGTTGATTCAGCCGAAAGTGACCCACACAACGATCGAGAGGTGAATTCACAAACCCAACACCGAGCTCGTGATGTCCCGACATGACGGCACAACCTGAGCATTCCATGCCTTCTGCTCTTAAATTTATTTATTTGCATCGGGAGCCCAATATGAGTCTCTGAAGATCACAGATTTCAGCGCATCAGTCGGAGGCCGGTTGCTCTGTCCATCTCACTTAGAATCGGAATTATCTGTCCGCGTTTTAGCCGCCAAAATCACGGCCGGGATTGAGGCTTTTAGGGGGAATTATCAGGCACCAGAAGTTGCTATTGCCTCGCACGATAGCTATCATACACGTGGAAGCTTTTCTCGTTGGGGACTCTCGTTGGTCATTTCACTGCTTTTGCATTCTTTCTCTGGTTTGTGAATATCTATCAGAGTGCATGACGAAACTTTTCCAGAGTCTAGCTGTGGCCAAGAGATCCATTTCCTGTCTGATTGTCTGCTTGACCATGGAATGAAACACAACACGCTGACATTCAGCGGACACAAATCACAGCGATGCAAACAACTCCAAACGACAAGCGAATGCAAACACTAAAATCTCGGAACCGCATTTGCTGGGGAAGTTTCATGTTGCGTGCGCGTCAATTGAGATTCAGATGAGGCCTTTTGGATGAGACGAGGCCCGCCGCTGGGCCCCAAATACCACATTTCCGTGACACCAAATTCAAGTGTTCTTTCAATATGCAAATCAACAGCGAGGCCTAAGAAGTTTTTCGTGTATCAGGCGGGCCGACCAAGATGGACACTGCTTCACAATCATACCATTGAGATATCATGCAAAGACGGAGATAACCTAATTGTCCTCCTGCAGAGGCTCAAAATTAATTTCCAATCGAAGGTCCCGTCTTTGATTCGTTTCACAAATAAATCAAATCTGCGGGCTGCAGGCGAATCAAAGTGATGACTCCTGCAGGAGCTTTTCTTCCCTTTCTTTCCGCGCTTCGTCTGCAGCCGACAGTTGGCAAAGGTCAAGGAAGAACAAATATGGAAACAAAGGGAAGGACTATGAAGATGCAAATGCTTGTATTAGTGCATTAATTTGCTTTAAAAGCCATCCTTCAGTGGCAATTAGTGTATCGGTTTCCCCGCATTGTTTGCTGGGGTCACAGGTCAAGCAAATCAACAGTCCCCGAGTGCGAACTTGTCGAGCGCGTCTCTTCGGGCTGCGCGCCTCCTCCTTCATTTGTCACAGAACTGACTCAATCCTCTTCCATCGCCGCCTGTCTTCCTTATTACAGGGGACCCGGGGAGAAAACGGAAAGGTCTGTTTTTTCATTAACGGGTTAAACACTGTATTGACCCTTGAGCGACCTTTTGCAGCTTAAAAGAAGCTGGCTCACAAGAAGAATCTCAAGGGGCGGCGGGTCGCAGAGAAGAAGACAGATGAGAGGCAGGGCCCCCGCCGGACCCAACTTGATGGTAATTTGTGAATATGAGCGATCTCCTTCCCAACACCACCGCAGGCCATATGAATCGACATCAATGGAACAGAAAAGGAAATATGGATTCATTGGGCATTTTGTCTACAAATCGCCCCGCACTTTCAAAGCTCTTCAGATTGCCTCTGTCTACATATGCCTGGGCCCTCTGTCTGCAGCCGAATTGGCCAAATTGCAATTTCCTAATCCCCTTCAAAGGCTTGTTTTATCCATAACTGACATTGATCCTGGGGTTATATTCCCCCATATTCAACTATCTGTATCAATAAGACTGGCCCTAGTCCCGGGCTAAAGACATAAAGAGGGAGAGCAGCCTATGAATTGAATGAGCGAGATTAGGCGACCTTGTCCCCGTATTTATGATCGGGACATCTGCAGCTGTTGAGGTCGGGTCAAACACGAGCTTGCTGCGTCCAACTGCAACAAACGATGCGAAACTCGTATCAATATTCATGCACGACAGTAATAACACCAAAACGACACAGGAAAACGTCCCCTTCCTTCAGCTTACACTGACCACGAACAGGACACGCGGAGAAAAGTCCGTTGTGAGCCAAACTGAGCGCACCCTTAAAGGCCACTTTTCACCAACTTTTTGCAGTGCCAATCTGCAATGCTGACGGATACGGGGATTGTTGTGGTCAGCCTACAGGGACGCTGTGTAATGTCCAATCCAGAAGCGTCATTAAGGTCGCGTCCAGGGATTCCCCTGATTTATGTTTTATATGAAGCGATGATGACATGTGAACAGATAAACGAGGGTGGTCAGATTTAAAGTCCAGTACGGAATGGGTCTGTATGGGATTAAAGTCTTTGGCAATGACCAGAAGTTCCCAGCCATCTGCAGATATCAAACTAATCCGGCCACACAAGCCCGACATTCCCCATCGGATGGAAATTATTGCCATGAACTGCCCGAGGTCTTCATAAAGACATTGAAGCGCTTTTTGCATGGGGTCACGAGCAGGTGCGTCGCAACAGCTTTCTCCCTCGCTGCCCCGCTTTGTCCCCCTACGGGCGTTTCGCAGTTTCATAAAGGAAAATAAACGACAATTCTCTTCTTTGTGGCCAACATCCCCCTCTGCATCATCCGTCCACATGTGATGTCCATAAAAATTCTTTAGACACGAAGCATCCTTTTCATGCCCCGACAATAATCACAAGCCCAGTGTGTAAGAGTGCAGTCTGAATATGGCAACGCTTCAGCGATAAGCATTCTTACCCGTCGGCTACAACACACAAGAAGTCAAAGGTGCAGATGATCATTGATTAAAAATATGTCCCCACGTGAGGGTGTCAATTACACGCAAGTCAGTGATCTCACACAAAGAACCAACAAAAAGAATATTTTACAGGAAACGGAAAGGTCATCAAAATCAAATCGTTCATTTAAATCACACAGCGAGGAGAGGGTACTGAGGGGACCCCAGCCCACCAACGACCCGACTGCACTCGATGACTGCAGACTTCTGTTGGCAAACTACAAAATTGTATTGTGATCGTCCATCCGCCTTTTATGAAATTCTTCAATGATGGTTCCATTGGCGTTTATAGCCTTTACGCGTTGACCAAAAATGAGGTTGTGGTCATAAATTCAGACTGGCCACTTGGTTGTCACCCTCCGCTGACCAAAGAATGTGGAAATTGAAAAGATTGAATTCCTATCGCGGTTATCATTTTCAGCATAAAGGGTCGATCCATCACTCAACCCCTGCGCCCGTCTGCGGGTAATATATAATTTTCCAAAAGGCAAACAAATTAAATGTTCCAAGTCAAATGGCCTCGCGCATATATTTCAACCTCTGGGTCTGCTGCATATCATATTATCTGAATCGGCTGAGGAAATTCCCTTCACCCTGTACTTAATTTTGAATTCTGCATTTTAATGAAGATGAAATGATACACACAAAAGGTCTTCAGTACAAAAGAAAGGTCGCATCAGGGACATTTATAAAATTTATGTTTTCAGACTCAAAACCCCCCTTTTCCTTCAAGGAAGAAAAGCAATTCCTTTTCAAGCAAAACATCTGCTGGAGAATTCAGTGCATTGGGAAGGGAAAAACTGAACAACAGCCGGAAAGGTTCAAATCCTTGCAAATTATGAATAATTTATCTCTGAGAGTGACATTGGAAAATTGTGAATGACGACAGCACGTGACGGTGAATGAAAGCGCACAATCGGCCTCAATGAAGCGGATCACGTTCAATTTCTTTCCATTCAATGACACTTGCCCCCAACAGCCTCAACCGAGTCGGGTCCAGCAGATGCGAAGCCCGACTCAGTGAAAGAGAGGGATCAGATCTGCCACAAAAACACACCGACTCGCAGCAACATCACAATGACACCAATCGACAACGTGACGCAACAATCTGTGGAGAGAGAGACTTGCTGATCAATTTGAACTGTCCGGGGGTCTTTGCCCAAAAACTGTGTTCTCACTGCGTGGTGACGAGTCTGCTTTGTCCACAATTCCCAGATCTATCTTCCACGAAGCTGGTCGTCGCTTATGATGCTGTCCATATCAAATAACTCCGATAAAAGATCACAGTGGAGTGGCTCCCCAGGACGCCAATACGACAAAACGATTTCTCATCAGGGCCTCTGATGAACGGTTGAGAAGAGCGGGGAGGATCCGAAGAAATCGGTCTCCCGTATCTCAACGTATGGAACTGTGTATTTTGAAGTTTCGGGGTGATAAAGGCAGGGAATGTTCCCTGGAGCAGGAAGATCTATCAATGAAGCGAGACAGCACTGAACGACCAATGAGATACGAGAGAATTACTCCACATACGCAACTCTCTCTTATCGCGCTGCACTTCCATTCATAACATCATATCCCATTCGCGAACAGTCGCAAGGGCCTCGTCAACGCACTTTTTGTAACCTTATTTACTCAAGAATGAAATATAGATCTGGCCTTGCCTGCTGCTTATGACCTTATGGCATGCAACCGAAGATTACTGGACCTTCGTTTAATGGCCACAACAGTGGAGCCATAGATCTGAGGAGAATCTGGCGAAACATCATGAAGAATCGTGGCAGGAGATGTTTTGCCTGCTGGAAGAAGAGAGGCAGGGGAGGACAGCCTCATAAGGAACAATCCGTGATGGCACGACACAAAGAAACCCTGGCTTCGTAATTATGGCCATATTCTGCATAACACGATGAATCCGACCTTTCATGACAAACTCAAATCTCGGCACCAAAGATCGGCCGTCAACGTGCGCATTAGGAGCGGCGTTACGAGCCTCGCTGCCTTCAGTAGGGCCCTTCTTCAGGGAGATGTAAAACATCACTAATGCGCTCCGCATCAGAAGCAATAATTTTATGTTTCTCCTATGATTGCCAGGTTGACTTCCTGCAGAGCTGTGGAGTGACGTTATCAGTCCATTTGCCTTTTCATGTATTTGCACTTGTTTTCTCTTGCTCAAAATCTGCCTCAAAGATCGTGTTGCGCTACTTTGTGAATGTGCCTTCACGTCCAGATCGTTGATCACTGTGAAATCGAGACACGCACTGGAGCTACAGTTTGGCAAAGACGACTTGCAAGGGAAGCTAGGTTCCAGAGGACAAATGAACTCATCACTAGCTTTATCTACTGATTAAGAACCCAAACTTCACACTCAGAGAGCATTGGTTGCCCTCTCCGCTACTTCAGTGAGCTTCAAAAGCAAACAAATTGACAATCAACAATCTTACAGTTTGAAGACGAGAAAGGAATAGCTGGGGGCAACAACGAATGTCTCTACACTGCTTTGCCAATCTTTTTTCTACAGATGCGATGACCCGACACAACTTCACAGCGCCGTGAACATTACTGCAAAAGAGAAGCTCATTAAGGCGCAAATCTTGCATACTTTGAGACGCTAGAAAGTGATTAATATGAAAATGATAGTCTAATAGTTGACAATGAAAAGCAGCATATGCGAATGTTAATGAGTAAATTAACCTTGGGCAATGACACGGTGTACGGAAGGGTCCTGCGCACCTGTGTGGGCTTCAATAGGAATATTATCAAAGAACACACACACGTTTTTATGAATTTCAGGTATCGTGTTTGGAGACTACCCCGAATTGAATGCTAAATGCCTGGGAGCAATGAATGAAGAATCGGGCGTGATAGTGACTTAGTGACCATGACAGGTCACATTTATAAACACATTATGGCTTTTAGTCTGCGCTGGTGTGGCATGGCAGACTGCAGGAACTGAGCATCAAGTACCTTTTGCCCTCTTCAGGATATGTGACTTGGAAATCGGAAACGGCTTCATTCAATTGACCTTTGTTGATTTTCACAAAGGTCAGGTTCGATAAATCTGAGAAACTTTCACGAGGACAACAAACAGCCGAAATTTACCGCAGCTTGTCAGCCCGCAACTTCGCCATCACAACTAAACTGACCTAACGACTCGTGTGGGTCACTTTTTGTGAAAATTATCAAGTGAATTGGCCAGCACGGCCAGTACCACACAACAAACAATCGCAAGAGCAGCCTCTTTCTTCACTGGGACTTGTCAACATTTCCTACTGTTTTGCAAAGTTCAGAAGAAACCGCAGCAGCAGCTCACAACTTTGTTTTCCCAGCTTCAGCAATGACCTGCACATTATTTAATCAGCTCAGAGATTTTGGGATATTTAAGATTGAATATTTGCATGATCCGGCATCTTGCATCAGTGGAAACGTGGCCAAAAATCTATCGAAATGATGTATCATATTCAGAATTTAATTGAAAACTGAGACGGCTTACAATACCTCATTGGCTACAAGATAAACAAAACGCATGCAATAGACTTCAGTCTGGTATTTATAAGCCAAGAATTGATGACAAAATTATTGACTTTCCATGCATAATTGATACACCAGATATGAAAGCGTGTAAACGTAAACATTCTGGAAACAATATCCTTGATTGAAAGATACGACCAAACGCAGGCAAAGTTTGCGGCAGAAATCTTGGCAGGCAGAAAGGCGCATTGCCACGGCTCAGAAGCAGCAGATTCGCCGCGGGAATAAGAAAAGCTTCGGGGATTGCCTTTTGCAGCTTATGGGCCTTGAGGCCGCTCGGTTCTGACAGATTGGCAAAATCATAATACATGACTCCATAAATGCAACTCAATAAACCTCGATCCCAACAAGCATCTTGTAGATATTAGGGGGAATTACAGGTCGCCTTTGCCAGCCTTATTAATATAGTACAAGCAATAAATTGGACATTGATAGGCATAACTGGGGGCAATATGGATCGGGGCGGCCGTACGAATGGACACAAATCCAGGAAGTCTTTATGGGAGTAAAAGAGCAGCGGCGGCGCAAATGAATGACACGCCATGCCCGGATCAGCGCCAAATTATCTTCTTATGATTGCAATATTTCACCGAGCGCCGTTCCATCAACGGAAAGGCTCGCCCCACCAATGAAGGGTTTCTGGCAAGAAAGATCAGCAAATCATCCTTTGCAGCCTTCAATCTCGCCGCTGTTCTGGGGAAACAGTGAGCCAACGGTCAGAGCGCGCGATACATTTTCATTAGACCTGCCAACTTGCTTCCATGTCCATTAACAGGTCAAATCCAGAAAGATCAACACAACGCAATAAGTGTGTCATACACAATTATGAAGCTACTGCGAAGAAATGGGCGTAAATCAAGGCCAAAGTAGAAGAGCGCCGGGTCCCAATTACGGGCGATCTGGCCCAAGCGGCGGCGCCGGCGCGGACCGGGGCCCGCCGGGAGCGCACTGAAGTACGTGCGTGTTAGCCTCGTGTCACGTCTCGTAACCCGCGCTCAGATCAAACCTTCACCTGCCATTTGTGTTATGATTTGCTCGGAGCAGGCAAATGAACACGAACTGGAGCCCTTCGTTTGACCCCCGGATCAATGCAAAATGGAGGCGGACTCTCTGCAGAAGTGGTTATTTCTGACTGGTCCCACTGGACACAAAAAAGCAGAGTGGGAAATGGGAGAATAAAAGATGTGGACACTTGCATCCTGCTTCCTGTCACAACTCCTTTTCAGCTCGAGACGCCCCGCTCCAAAACTGACAACACAGCTTCACGTGATCCTATTCTCTATTTGTCAGAAACTTATTCTTCAACGCAACACACAAACTTTCTCACGCAAGTTTCAGAAATCCCCCATTTCACACAAACTCCACAAATGTCATTGAGGCCTTCAACATTCTTCTTTGTTGTCCGGTGGAGAATGAAAGGCAGCGCTGGCAACGCAGAAAACCTTCAGTTGGATCACCTCTAATCAAATATTCATTATCAGATGCCTTATGGCCTTTTCTATATTTCCTCTCGGGTCACATATTATAGTTTAAATTTAATGCCCGGACGCCTCCCGGTTGAGTCGGCAGGAAGTTTTTCCCAACTTTGTCCACTGCGATAATGGCCATCAAGGGAGTGGGGTCCGGAACAGGCCCACAATACTGGATGTGAATCATGCCGGGATATATTCGCAGACGCAGTCATCTCTAAGAAGAATAAATGACCTGAGTCGAAGCGAAGAAACAAAAGCGGGGGAAGGCAGCAATGCATCTCGCTATAATCCACTGATACTTGTCCCACTGAGAAGTTGCAATTTCCTTATCCTGACCAGCACTGACCACTCGACAGGGGGCCCGGACTGACCACTCGCGAACACACGACATGGCCATCACCCGCAGCACCATCAGCCCTGATGGCCTTCCTCGGCCGCGTTAATATTTGATGACCGCGTCAGAATTCATACTGACTATCCCCAAAAAATACCCAATGTCCTTTGGCTTCTTTCCACAAGACGTTAATTCAATCAAGTCTGAGTTGATTATGCAAACGAGACTTTTTGCTTTTGTCTTCCCATTCAGGTGCTAAGATACCAACCAGCTTGAGTTCAGAGATTTTGCTTCTGTTAGGCCTGCAGCGGACGCCCGAGTCACTCCTCTCGCCATCACGCAGAAGGAACCCGGACTCGCGCGCAACAAATGGAAATGCCCAGAGCCGCTGGGTTCCTTCACACATCGCGCAAACTCGTGGCACCAATACGTGAACACCACTGTTCGTAGCACACACTTGGGCTCGACTTGTCTGGGCGATTGACTATTTTCAGACTGTAGTGGCACTAAAGCAAAGAAATCTGGGTTAATGCATTCAACGCAGCCCGGAGAAGAGTGACCATCAGCTGACCATTACGTAGGGGGAGCCACCATCCAGTGGGTGTCGGCGCAACTCGGAGAGTGCGCATTGCAACAAAGTGAGAAAAGCGAACCAAGAAACTTCGGGGAAATAACGACAGATGGGCAAGTGTTCCAAGAAGGGGATCAGTGTTTTTTTCATTCTGGCAACCAAATATATATTTGCTGCTCCAATTCTCAGTTTCTTGAGTCCAAACAGTTTTGCCGGTGACCACAGGGCTGTCACACAATTCCTTCGTCTTGAGCCCCGAAACTGTTGCCATGTTTGTTGTCACTTGACAAAGTCTGCCTCGTCCAGTTTCACGCAACCTTCTTGTCATGTGGAATCACAGAGAGTTTTGACTGCGTTTTCTTGAAACAAAACTTGTTGGGCCTCGTACCTCAGGGCGGAGGGAATTGCACCGCGGAGAGTTGCTGCTGCTGCGCCGCGCCGTCCGTCCCCTGGTCCCCGGTGTGCGCACTGCCGCCACCTGGTGGAAGAGACGCGCGCTCCGTAAGTTCAAAACCCGCAGTGAACCGTCATGAATTGCCCGCGAGTTTCAAACAAGTACGTTTGAAATTTACCGAAATGCAAGTCCATGCAAAAATGCTGAGTCTGAGCTTGCAGCGTTACAAAACTACGAAAACAAGCCCACCGACGTCGGTTCACTATTCAAAGCTGTCGTAAAACAAAAACAAAGGAAAAAGCAACAAACAAATAAGCACTGGGGAATCACATTGCAAACAGACATACAGAGACAAAGCAAATTTACCACAGATTTGGTTGAGGTAAATGGCATGCACAATCTGATCAGCAGTGACGTTTTGATTGGGAAACGTGATTGGGGCGCTAACGCCGGCGCTCGTCTCCCTCACAGCGCATGCGCCGGACGCCGTTATGTGGCCGCCGCTCCCTGACGCCGGCTGCAGCAACACAACCGGCTGGGAACTACCACCTGACAATAACACTGTGGGTTACGAACAGACAAACAGCGAAACGTTTGAACGACGGCACAGACAAAAATTGTCAGCCAATTAGAAAGACGCAAACGCAAACAAATCTGAACTGAAACAGACAAGGCACCGTTCACAGAACTCAAACTGTGAGGCACGAACTCATTTCAAAACGTAAGTCTGTTGACACTGACATCGCGGCAGGCAAAGACAAGCTCGCTCACCCGGGGCTGACGTCATTTGTATCTGTTGCGCATCCACGGGCGTCGTACCAGTCACAGCGCCACTGAGGTTGGCAGGCAGGATGAGCTGGATGGCCGCCGGATGCTGCTGAAATGGAGCCGCGTTGGCTTCTGCCATGTTCACTTCAACAGGCGCGTTGTTGCTCGGTTGAACCTGTGCACTGACCATCTGTTCATTGTCAGCCGCAAACTGCTGGATTTGCATCTGCAAAATTCAATATGTACGCGATGGAAACGACATCACTGCACTTGAAAGCAGAAAAACACTCACTGTTGCAAAGTACTGACCTGTCCGCTGTCGTGGCTCAGCTGCGGACCGGGCGGTTTGGAGACGACGGTGAAAGGGACGAGCCTCGTTTGTCCCGGCTGCCCTTCGCTCGTGGTCTGCATCGTCATGTACACAGGAATAGACCCATCGCCAGACTGCTGCTGCTGCGGTTCCGTATGGCTGATTTCCACTTCTCCGTTGAAAGGAATATGACCAGAAGTGGTTTCCACAAATTGGTGGGGTCGGGCGTCTGGGAAACCACTCACTTGGGTCACGATGCCTTCACCTTGCACTTCGTTCTGCAATGTCTCATTTGGCACAGTCTGGACTTGCTCATTCGCTGCTGGCAGTTCAATTTGATGAGACACCACAGAAAGCTGCTGTTCTTGAATTTTCTGCCTCTGTAGTTGCTCTTCTTGTTCCACGTGCATCGCGGCCTCAGCCACCACTGGTATACTCAGAGCAGGCTGGTTGGTTGCGGCCTGCGTCGTAGCATTGGCGACGGTCGTCCGCGCCAAGTTTCGTATGTTATCTTCAATGGCCTGTTGAAACAGAACAAATACGTTCTAGATTCAACTGTGGAGGCAATTCCATTTGAGAAGCCAAATCTAACAACAGGTGTGTGAATTACCCGGAGTACGAGCTCGCAAGACACCACCTGACAAATTCAAAAGCCGCGGGAAGATGCGGTGGAGAAAAGCGCACCTGATTCTGGTTGTTCTGCGCCATCGCCATAAGATTGTGTTGGCGCAACTTGCGCGCCGACGCCCTGCGCGGCGACATCTGTTGCTGCTGACGCCGTCGTGAGGCGGACGGAGACAGCGACGCCGCCGCGTTCTTCACAACTGTCGTCTCCATGGATACAGCCTCCGGATTGACAGCTGTGTTTGCACAGCTGTTTGGTTGATCAGCAGCTCCACTTGCCGGTATCTGCGAAAACAACAGTGAATCATTTCGCATTTCGCGTCACACATGAAGCAATTTTGGCACTGCAAGGCCTCACTGCAGACGAAACCTGCTGCTATTGAATTGTGTCAAATCCTCACAAAATGACCCACTGAGGTCAAGGGTCAAATGATTGTGCGAAGTCCCTTTGGGGAAGAGCACTTAGTGGCAGTGCCAAATTTTTTCACTGCAACTGACCCTCACACTGTGGGTGCAAATGAGACCCACTCAACGGAGGAGGCAGGCAGAAATCTGACCGTTCCCCTCCACAATGCACGCACCATGCCGGTGGCGGAGTCCGCGACCACCGCGTGTTGCAGCTGCAGCACGGCGAGCGCCGTGTTGGTGCGCGCCGCCGCCGCTGCCGCCGTCACCTCCTGGTGGTGCCGCACGTGACTCCGCAGCGAGTCCTGCAGGGACAAACGTTCTCAATGTTGTTGAAAGTCAAGTCTAGTCGGGCGGTGAAAATGTTTGTATTTCGCGCGAAAATTCTTGTATTTTTTCTCGGTTTCGTTTCACACGCAGAGAAACAGAACTGCAGCCTCGCATGACCTCACGTCACAAGTCTGCAAATGTCCGCAAGTACACTTACTTCACGGACGAACTCCTCTGCGCACTGGGTGCACTTGAACGGCTTCGTCACCGCCGGGCGAAGGCGCTTGTTTGGCGTGTCTGTTTTCTCTGATTTCATCTCAACTGTGCCGTGTTTCTTAGGCGTCTCCCTGAAAGTTGACTGCGTCAGTTGCGCGTCCAGAACCTTTGTTCAGTCACATTGTTCAAACAACCAGGGGTGAGACGTACCTCGACGGATCCTCCTTGGGCGGCACAGCAATGGCGGTGTAGTTTTTGTGTTGGATGGCGTGTTTGCGCTTTATGTGGGTTCGGATGTTGCTGCTCTGTTTGGAGGTGTAGTCGCACCAGTCGCACTGGTATGGTCGCTCGGCCGTGTGGACGCGCATGTGGACCGTGAGCGACGCTTTCGTCTGACACTTGAACACGCACTCGTCACAGGAAAACGGCAGGTCTGCACTTGACTGAGGAAGAACCAAACCCTGAGTGTGTTGGTGTGGTTTTGCCACGAAGTGAAAAACGAGTAGGGGAACCATTTTGCAATCACAACTCACCGCGTGGGTCCTCAAGTGTTCTTTCATGGCTTTGCCAGACGAGGTTTTGAATTCACATTCGGAGCACTGAGCCATCTTTGCTTCATCGTGGTTGAATTTTTTGTGGGACTTCAGATTGGCTGAAACAGGTAGATCGTTGTCAAACGACTGGTCTGGTATTTTCGTCCGATTCTTCTTGACCGACAGAGAGGTTGGTTTTACCTTTGATGGCGCATCTGTACGAGCACTGGTCACAGCTGTATGGTTTTTCTCCCGTGTGAAGCCGCTGGTGCCGACTCAAATCAGATCGAATCTTAAATTTCGCCTGCAACAAAAACATTTTGTGAGTGACAAACAAAAATCTGAATGCTGGCGAAGACCAAGATGAGTGGCGTGGCAATTCCTCACCTGACACTGGGGACACTGAAAGGGAGAGTCACCGGTGTGTGTTCTGAGATGGACAACTAACTGGCTCGAGTTTCGGCTCGCGTACGGACAAATCTGACACCTGCAAAGGTGAAAGAGGTTCGAACAATGCACAGCCCTTTTCTCACACCTGAGAACACTTCCTGTTGCATTTGGCGTGACTCACTTGAATGGCCGCTCGTCGGTGTGGATGCGCTTGTGCTTCCTGAGGCTGCTGCTGTCCGTGCAAGTGTATTGACCTGAAAGATACGTCAGCTTTGAACCTTTCACTTTTCCCACAAGAAAAGTGTTCTCTCTGGTACGAAACACTGACAGCTGATTTGCCACGACTTGTGTCCGACACGGGTCTCAATCCTGTTGCTGCCGCATGTTCCTTCCACATGCGCCGAAAAGATCACAACTGGTTTTTCGAATTCAGCGCAACACTCACACATCTGGCATCTGTAGGGTTTGTCTCCAGTGTGGATTCGGATGTGCACCTTCAGCTTGTCTTCTCGATTGAACTTGTGTCCGCAGAAATTGCACGTGAATGGTTTCTCTCCTGAAACACATCGGCCTCAACAGCGCGCAATCAATTGTTGACACGTTCTTCACCAAACGTGCAACAAAGAAGCAATCACTGCTGTAAGACAGCACACGAACCAGTGTGAATCCTGTTGTGCCTCTCGAGGTCCTTCAAATACGCCGTGATGAAGGTGCATCCAGACTCCTTGCAGCTGTACTTCTTCACCGCTGGCTGTGCAAATACTTTTTTCTTGTGTGAGGCTCCTGAAACAACATCACGCTCAATTGAGAAGGAACACCCCACGTATACGCACATTTATTGTTGTAGCTCTGTTACCTTTCTTGGGCGAGGAGAGATTCATCTGCTCAATGGCCTCCGGATCGACTTTGAAGACTGTGCTCTGCAGGTGTGGATACTGACTCGCGTCTCCGACGATCTGAACGTTCGGAGCCAGGCTCAACGCCTGCGCCGGAGCACTATCTGCAGCGGGCTGACTCAAGACGTAGCTCAGTTTGCCATCAGCGCCTTCCATGATGCTCAAGACCTGAACAGGACACACGCAGGTTGAAAAATGTGATCGCAGAACTGACAAGGCAAAGAGATGACAAGGCAAAAGAGTACACGCACCAGAATTTGGCAAACCCTCGGTTATGGCACTGCACAGAAAAGCGCGAGTCACCTGTACTTGTGCTTCACTGTTGAAGACCTGCACTGCGTTGCTGGGCGTCGATTGAAAAGTTTGAATGTTCTGCTCCACGACTTCCTCGCTGCCAGTCTTCCAGGTTTCGGTCTGCATCTTCTCGGGGTTAGCAGATCTGTTGATCGTTTGCTCAGTGATAAACTCTGTCGATTCGTCGGCTTGTCGTTCCACAAGCGGATTGATGACCGAATGTTGGAAGCTCACGAGGCCCTGGTCAGTCTCGATGATTCCGGTCACAGGCTGCTGAGCATTTTCTGCAAAAATGGACACCTTCCACAGTCCGCGCAGGTGCGTGCGTATGTGTGTGTGCTGAGCGGGCGCACGCCCCTTTCCGACAATTCCGACCAATACTGCCCTCACCTTGCACCACTGGTTGTTGCGGATCAGCGATGACTGCGTTGACATGTTGTGCACTGCTGACGTTCATTCGCGCACGACACTCGCGCTTGTGAGCCACGAACTCGTCTATGTCCGTGAACTGAACTTTGCAGAGACCGCAAATGTGGATGTCTTCATCCATCTGCAAATATCTTACTGTTTGACCAACCCGGGATTCAGACAGGGTATCGTCGTTGGGTCGAGTCCAAGCTGTCCACTTTTCACGTGTCGCCTGTTTACAAACACGGACAAGTTCTGTGGGCCCCCAGCCCCTGAACCTGAGGCAGAAAAAGTTCTGCAAATAAATCAACCGCTCAATTCATTGAAACAAAACTCTCTCAGAACAACTCTAACTTTTTATAATGTTCAGAAAGAATGCGTGACCTACCCTGGACAATGACACACTGCACAACTGAGAAAGGTGACAAAATCAGAAAAAAATGCGAAAAGTTTCCCGGTCTGCCAAATTATGCTTTTCCAAGATGGCCGCACAGTATCGCGCATGCGTGTTTCTCAAATATAGGTCAACGTGACCTGGATCCCGAAACATGCTTTCATATTTTAGAATTTGCAAAAATCTGGCAAAAAGTCGTTGCACGCGACAAGCGACGTTTTCATTTTGTCATGGCAACATTTTCACTGCCTTTCACACTGATTCAGGACACATCGGCTGGTTCAAAGCCTCCTCGTCAGCTGGAGGTGGATCGTGCATCATGAGCGGCGTGGAGTAAAAAGTGAAGGACAGCAAAGAAACCACAACGAACAACGAAATCACGTTTGTGTGACATTTATTCCAATGAACAAGTTGCAATTTACTTTTCTCTGAAAGATGTCCCTCCCCCCCCCCCCACACCTACTGCCAAGAGTTGTGTTCCTTGGTCACACAGGGGTCTCAAAAGAGTTGTTGACCATTTTCACACTCCAGATCCTGATCACAGTCACACAGGATTTTCAACTTCGCGAAGAAGAGACGCAGCAAGTCAGTTCTATTGCCATGAGCTGACGAAGCCTCTCTGGCTTCGCCATCTCGGGCCATGTGGCGTCATGTTCCAACGCGGAGGAGGTCCAAATCCTGGCGGGGGACCGAAGTAAGGGTTGGGATGGCTGAATCCGCGACCGAACATCGGGTGGGAAGGAGTCCCCATTCCCATACTTCGGGGGTCGAACCAAATTTCGGGAGAGTGCCACCCGTGCGCTGCTTCCATGTTGTTGAGATGAGGCGGAGGTTGGTCCCACCTGCTGTGCCTGAACATCAAGGGCTGAACACTGCTACGCTGGTCGCTGGGGTCTGCTCCCGGTTCCCTGGTCCAAAACGACTTTGGTGCAGATTGGGGTTGACTTTCTGACTGAGCTTCGTTTTCACTGATGTTGAGCGTTTGAGCTGGTGGCTTTGGCACTGCGGTGTCAGCAGATTTCGATGATGAATCTGATGAGCTCGCTGCAGGAAGAGCAGGCGACGCACTGCGCCTCGTACGCCGTGAAACCTCCGATCGTCCAGATTCCGATCGACGTGATGAGGCGCGCTCGGAATCCAAACTGGCCCTTGAGCTACACCTAGATCCTTGTCTCCTTTCGTCTCTGTCACGCGGCGAACGGGCACGTGATTCCAAACGAGGGCTGTACTTTCTGTCCGAGTACGAACGCCTTCCGTCGTGTCTTGATTCTGATCTGGCGCGTTCGTGTCGCGACGTACTATCTCGGTGCCTCTCGATTCTGCAGCCCCGCGAATCTCGTCTCTCGTCGCGATTTCTTCCTTCTGATCTGGAGCTTTTGATCGGATACTCACGGTGTCCGTGTGAAAACCTCCGAACATCTGCAGCGCGATTTCGTTCCCAATGGTCTTCACGTTCTCCTGCACGTCTTGAATTTTCGCTCACACGATTTCTGCCTGCTCGGGAAATGGACGATTCTTCTGTTTTCGTACTCGTTGCTTGGCAACGAACTGAACAACGCTCATCCTGGTCTCCGAACTGCAGATTCATTCCTGACTCAGTGAACGCAGAAGGTTGAGAAGGCGACCGCACAATCGCCCACGGAAGGGACTCCAAAGTTTCTGCAAACACATAAACAGCTATAATTACCAGAAACGATTTCACTCAACTGGAAAACATTTTTAGGTGATTGAGGTCACTCAATCATTTCAGGTTGCTCATATTTTTGAGTGACCGCAGTGGTGAGCCACCCAAAAATCACCAAAAGGCATCATCCAGGAAGTAAAACATGTGAACAGCTCTTTCTTGGTCCTTTCAACTCTTCTGAATTTGTAAATTTCAATACTTACATTACAACATCACAGTGACTGAAACACATTGCAACAAAAACACGCGACTGAAACACATAGCAACTGGAAAGCAGTGAGTGGACTGCACTTCAAATCACCCTGAGCTCCACGGAGCTATTGTTTCAACATTGGTTCCTGCAAGTGTTGTTGCGCTATTTCGGTCGTCTCCACGCACTCAGCTGCCCCCCCCCCCTTCCCACACACACACCAAAATCGAATGTCTTGCCTCCCGTTCTTTCTTTCACCTGAAGCAACCAAAGATCTGATAGGTGTAAAATTGAGAGTGATGAGCTTCCTCGAAACACCCACCGTCTGTGTTGACGCCCATTTCTCGGACTTCCTTCTTCGCTGGAGCAGGAACGTCTGTGATCGAGGTGGTGGTTGAGGGTCGATCACTTTTCAACTTCTTCATCTGCGGAGGTGCTGTGCAGAAAAAGAGAAAGGTGAATCAGTCGTGTCGCTGTCGAAGACCTCGCTTTGACTTTTTCGCTTGTCAGAATGAAACGTTTCGTTATGTTATCAAAACTAACTTGTTGGTGATTCTTCTTGTTTTCTCTTCACGGTTCCTTGGGTGTCGTTCTTTTCCAGGCGTTCGTGGGTTTCCTGAGTGTCACCTGTCAACAAGAACAACACCCCCACTGGTCAAACATTGCGACCACAGTGGAGTCAAACCCACGAGTGTGAAAAGCTTCAGACGGCAGCAAAACGTCAATTCCTGGTTGTCGGTCATGAGAATGTTTTCAATGTGACACCGATTCTGAAAAAATACCAAACACGAATCAATGAATGTATGAATGAACGAAAGATACTTGCCTGGAAATCGCCTTTCGTCTGACTGCCGCTTCTTTTTGCTCGTTTTTTCTGCTTCTTCGTTCAGTTTGTTCACACCTGACGAACCATCGCCTGGCTCACATTTGACACCAACAGAGACTTCCTTCACTTTCTTCTTCTCAACTTTTCTGACTTCTTCATCTGGTTCAACTTCTTCGTCATTCTGCTGAACTTTCGACTTCTTCTTTTTCTTCTTCTTTCCCGACTGCTTTTCATTTTCGTTGCACTCTTGAGTGGATTCAGCCACCTCCGTGAATTCACACTCATTTTTTGACTTCTTCTTTTTGCGTTCCTTCGTCGAAACATATTCATCACCAGCTGACTTTTCCAACTTGTCAAGAGAAAGTTCGGCTGGTTCTTGTTCGAACTGTTCCTGTCGTTCTTTGTACCTTTTCTTTTTCTGCTTGACCGAATTGTTCAGGTCTCCGTTGGTTTTGAGTGCACTTTCTTCAAGGTCTACACTTGCGGGGGAAACCTCCAACACTTTGTTATTTCGTTTCTTCTTTTTCTGTTTTGCTGCTGACGTTGCCACACAATCTTCTTTGATTTCGGTTGCTTCAATGTCGCTGTTCTCTTGAATTGCTTGAGTTGTCTTTTTCTTCTTTCGCTTTTTGGTCACAGAGGGCGAAACTTCAGAGACTTCCGGTTCCTGCTGCTGCTGCTTCTTCTTTTTCTTCTTTCCAACAGCAGTCTCGTCCGCTTCGTTGCTCAGTGTCCCACCGTTTGTGTCTCTGCTCTCAATGTCAACTCCTTTTCTCTTTTTGCCTACACATCCGTTGTGTGTATTGGTTTCTGTGTCTTGCGCTTGCAATTTTGTAACCTTCCTCATTTTTGACTTCGGAATCTCTTCTTCAGGCTCTGTATCAGCAACGACCTTCTTTTTATGTTTCTTCTTTTTCAACACAGTTATGGTTGTTTCTTCTGCGACACCCAAAGTCTCTTCCTGTGTGTTTCCTTCTTTGGTCTTTGGTTTGATCCTCTTGCCAGAACGTGTTGAAACCGTTGCTTCCTCTTTTTCCAACACTTGTGCGTCAGGTTTCTTTTTGCTTTTCTTGCTTCGTCCTGTTGATGAAATGTCGTCTGGCTCAAGATCTTCGTCGGCCTCAAGAAGCACAAAACTGTTCTTCTTCTGCTTTTTGCGCTTGGATTTTGTTGTTTCAGTTTCATTTGATAGGTCCTTTTCACTTGGTGCCTTTTTGGACTTTACCCGCTTCCGTTGTGTTGTTTCTTGGCTCGAGTTGTCCCCGGCGAATTCGTTGAGGGCCTCTCTCTCTTGGTCTCGTTTCTTCTTCTTCTTCTTCTCTCTTTTTGGTGTGCATTGTTTTTCTTCACTATCGCTGCTCAAAATTTCAATCACAGAAGTTTCTCGTTCTTTGTCTGCCCCTGCCTCTATGTTCTTCCCCTTTCCACGTGTCCGTTTGGCTCTCGACGTGTTACTTTCTGTCTCTTCTAGTCTGTCAAGCACCACGATGGGCCGCAGGATACCATCGGCCTTCTTAGTTTGCAGTGGAAACAAGTCCGGCAGTTCCTCGTTTGAATGTTTATCGACCAATGTTTCTGTAGAAACACCCTGAATGCCTTTGTCACCAGGGCTACCCAGAATGATAACTCCTGACTGGGCGTTTTGGCGTTTTTGGTTCCTCGAGGTTTTCCTGCCAGTTCCAGTTTCGTGAATTACCACCACATCCTTTTCTTCTCCAACGTCTTTCAGCTGGACTTTTCCTGGCACGTCCTCTCCTGGCGCAGTGACAGCATGATTGAATTGATCTTGTCTCAAAACTGACGTGTCTTGCATTGAGTCTTTCCTCGGCCCCTTTTTTGAAACCTCCGCTTGGCTTCTGTTGGCTGAACTTTTCTCTGATTCGTTTGCTTTGATTGCTGATTTGCTTGCACCTTTCTGCTTTGCCCTCTTGGATTTCTTCCCTGTTTCTGCTGCGCAGTCGAAGGCATCTGTTTTGCCAATCGTGGAACGTGCTTCATCTGTAGTTGTGACTGGTTTGCTTGCGGCCGTTTCCTCTTCGCTTGACGCACTTGCGATTGGGAGTTCTGCCGTCGTTTTCCAAGTTTGTTTTGTCGTGGCTGATTTCTTAGCAACTGCTGTGCTGGCACCGAATGCTGCTTTTGCGTTGGTTCCGTCCAGTTCGCCTGCTTTGGACGTCTTCCTCGTGTTTTCGATCTGTTGGCTCTGTCCTGCAAAAACGCACAAACAAAATGTACAAACCAAAAGCAACAGTTTTCGTTGTAACTCTCGCGAGGTCCTCTCGTGCTTTCAGATGCACTTGGAGAACAATATTTGAGATTGCGCATTCTCGTTTTTGCAAACGTGTCCAACCGCAGGTCTTGACTGTTTGGCGTTTTCGGACGGTCTTTTCAGGGGACGTTCAATGCCTGAACCACCAGTTCAGACGGACCTGCCTTGGAGGTTTGATGCTCATCGCCTGGTTTCTTCGACTTCCCCCATTTCGCTTGCTTCACAGCTGTTTTCGCTTCCAGAGCAAGAGCTTTCTCTTGAAGTTTTTCCCGAAACTTTGCCTTCTTCTTCGCTTTTTTCAGCCTGTTGAGTTCGACTCTGGTCAGTTTCTTCTTCAACATTTCATCCCGTTCTTCTGCCGACTCGTCTGTTGCAGAAGAAACACAAAGCTGACGCAGTTGACGTGCAAAGTCACAGATTGTTTGAGAAAGTGCTTCGACATGAAGCCTCAAACACAGAATCGACCGGGAATTCCAAGTAGAATCTACCGTGCTGCACTTTCTGCACGACTACGTACCAGCTCGTGGTTCTTCTGTAACCACGTTAATATCGCGCCCGGTTTTGTGTTTGATCCATGTCTTGAAGGAATTGATCATACGTTTTCTCCCTTCCAAGATCTTTTCTTTTTGAGTTTTGGAAGTATGAGCAAACTGTGGTACTCTCCTGGCTTCCTTGATCGCGAAGCCTTCATTCCACCGCACGTGTGTGTCTGTAACAAAGCAATTTCTTGAGTTTGCTTCCACCGCAGGGAGCACTGGGTGAAAATAACGCAATCAAGCACCCCCCCCCCCCAACAGAAAAAGCTACTGTGTCACTGTGTCATCTCACCTCGAGCGGCCTCCCTCTGCAATCCGTACTCGGCGATGACGTCAGGCGGATATGCAGCGCGCAACTGGTCGTATTGCAGCACGTACGGCTGAGCAGGACAAGCGAACTTATCTGATTCGGGACATTCCTACAAGAAAGAAAAAAACAGGTTACTTTCGGACAATTCGACGTGTACAGAATTCGACTTTTGCACAAATTCGACCATTTTTCAAAACCTGTTTGCATTTGTTGTACATGTACTGGTCTAATGTTTGCATCATGTGGCAGAATTTGTTGAGAGCTGCAATTTGGCAGATCACACGACCTGCTTTCTCACCGAACCCACTCTCTTGTGTGGTAGCCAATCAAAGAAAGAAAAACTGGGTGTGCCAACCAATCAGACACGTAGAAGCAGAGTATGACAAAAATAAGAGGGGGACATTCTGGCCTTTCCCCAAAAGTAGGCCGTCAATCACCAGGTACTCCCTGAAGGGACTTCGTACAATAAATGGGCGCGAACAAAGCAATATTACGAACCAAAAGAATTTGAGGGGTTGGCTGCCACTTTTTGGGATCTTTCTACTCGGGTGAGGACCGGTACCACTGCATGTCACCAAACAATACCACAGAACCTCACAGACATTCTGCTCGGTTTACGATATATTTTGAACACCCCACAATGGGGACGATACACGCGCAGATAATTTGGTAGTCGATGCGTGCATGAACAACTCACATGCCCAAAATGTCCGCCCTCTCCACAATTGTAGCAGAATTTTTTCTTGTTTTCTGTACTGTCGAAGCAGGCGTTCAGTGGACCAACTTTTGTCTGAAACAAGACGTGAACCAAATTTATGCTTTCTGCAGACTTAGTAACACGTCTTGCTGCATGGACACTTTCACAAATACATCTGAACAAACCGTCAAGTGAAACTGCCTCCACTGCTGTGGACAATCCTGGAAAGGAAATGCAAAGAACTTGCCGGTATTGCCGAGACAAAAGAGTCGATCCGCACAAATCGGAACAAAAACAAGAAGACTCATCTTCGTGTTCAGTCGAGGCCTGACCTTGGAAGTGTGTCCCAGCATCCAGCATCGCCGACAGTCCCAGAACCACTTTCGAGTCGACTCGCAATCCTTCACAATGTGGCCAATCTCGTAGCAGTTATAACACACCTGATTCGGGCACTTTCTATCGTTGTGTCCCTTCTCACCACACAGGATGCAAATTATTTTCTGCAAAATGTTGCCCCACATTTGCACATACAGGCATCTTTTCGGCACAGTGACTGCACTTTGCTTTTAACCGATTTATTGATTGCCGTCTAATACACGGTTCTCACACGCATACAAAACAAAAAAATAAAGAAATAAAAAAAGATAATAACTTCCATTGGCTCCAAGGTGACTGCACAACACCCGAAATCGCTTCAGCAAGATCACCAGTGCACAGCTCACAGATCAAGAACAATTTGGGAAAAGTCAAAGTTTCAGTGCAAAGAACTGTTGTCTCGCACCTTTGGTTTGGGGCAGACTTTGGAGAGATGTCCTCTCTCCTGACAATTGAAACATGTCACGTTGATCTGGCGATTCTGGTAATATCGTCCGACCATCATTGATCTGTCCTCCGGAGACACGTGCCAGCCGTCATCTGAAACACGACGAGTGCCGTAAAATTTACACCTCGACACACAAAGACACAAGGCGAATTATCTGATTGTCAGGTAATGGGGAGGGGCTGGTCGGCTGGTCAAGGGGACCTGTAAATGTCCTTTCACTGCCTGGGGTACGAGACTGACCGGCACAGTTCTGCCTACCTGGCAACTGCCTGTGGATATCTTCAAGTGTAATGTCGTAAAAATCCTTCAGGTCATCACAGTCTAAAACGACTCCGCCATCTTGGTGGCTGTTCACCTGGAGATCGAGCTGAAGAAAAGGGAAAGACATGTGGACTGAAGACCACAACAGCAAGAGCACATGCTTCCGTTTAGCAGTGCAAACAAAAAGTTTGAAAACTGATGGTAAAGTGAGATCTCTTTGGTACTCTTTTTGGTGTCACAGTGCGGGGTGGTCATATCGACTCACTTTTTCAACGCCAGTCGCATTGCCGAGTTCCGCATCATCCTCATCACTGTCCGAACAAGATGCACTGCTGCTCCCCAGACCTGCCGCTTTGGCCATTGCAGTCAAATCGTCATCACTGTCGGAGTCAGTGTCACTGGCCGAGGAATCGTAAACCACTCGGACGCGCTTTTTCGGCGACGGAGACTTGTGGGTCACAAGAGGTATGTACGGGTCCAACACGGCTGGCTTCTTCCGCACAGACGACGTCGAACGTTTCTCATCAGGAGATTTCAAGAACTTTGACAGTTTTGCAGCAGTTTCACGTTTTTGCATTGGCTCCCTGGGGCTTAGGGCTGGTACATCTTTCATTGGTTTCGGTGAGACCAGGCTGGTCGTGGGCTCAGGTGTCAAAACTGAAACTGAATTTGCAGAAGATTTCCGTTTGTCAGGTTTTCCTGGAGTTGACTTGCTCTGGTGTGATTCATCTGGTTGAATTTGAGCATCGTTGTTGTTTGCAACAGGTTCCACGGAGGCCCCAGAACGGACGTGGGACTGGTCAAGGTCAACGGTGTCGAAGTGAATCATGCTGCAAACGAGAAAAGCACTGTTGCTTCAGGAAGGTGGACGATAAGCCTCAGCAAAGCACCCACCCAAGGAAATGTGACCAAATCTTTTTGCCAGATTGGGAGAGAAATGTGTTGTGGATTGAAAGATGTTTCACAGAGTTCTTGTCAACAAGACCTGCTCACCTGTACAGTCTCTGCTCCAAGTCTTCTTGATCCTCCTCTTCATCTTCCAGCGATACGCTGTCCACGGAATCCTCTGTGAACATCATTTCACGTGACCCTGTCGAGACCAAAGGTCCGAGACTTGTGAAGCCTGTATTTTTGTGTTTGGATAACATAAGATGGTATCGTAGCTGGCAGTGCAACCAGTCAACGAGAACCAGAAAGCACATTGCTTGAATTCAGAAGCGATGAAGTAACACCATCGTGGGCGATAATAGGGTCACTCTACAAGGTGTGTGTTTAAGGTTTCTCAACAAATTTGCATTTCGACTTGCTTCTCCTGAGAAAAAGTCCTAAACAAATGTTCCTACCTTTCTAAATTCAGCGGTTTCTCTTTGCTGAACACAGACGGAAAAACAGACAGCGTTTCACAGGCATAAGACGAAGGGCAAGAAACGCACATGTTGTCACCAACCCGTGACGTCACAATAGCATTTGCTTTGCCTTCTGTCGAATGGCAGAGAAGTTGCAGAAAAAAAAAAGTAGTTTGCCTGAATTGCCAACACTGGGACCAAACTATCCCACATGCGACCACACATTTACGACAGAGTTTGTCGAAAATTCTGGCGAATATCGTGGACCCTATGACAAGACATGACTGCTCGAGAACAGTGATTTTGACATGAGGCAGAGGATTGTGTGCAGGCGCCTGTGCTTTGGTGTTGGTGTTTTGATTTGCACATACTTGGTGTTTTCCATTTATGACACGTTCAATTCGAAGAATTGTTCAAATGAAGATTCAAAGGAGGCCATCAAGGATCTGGTAAAGTGTTTTTGGTTGTGATTGTTGTGTCTCAGTTCGCGTAGTGTTGCTTGGTCCACCATACACTGTGGAGTGACTTAAGAACCACTCACCTATTGCTGGGAGAGATGAACGTTCATCGCCAGCCGGATCACCAGTGTCCGAAAGCATTGATTCTTGACTGGTGCAAACACTGCAAAGTAATCGATCACCTGATCGATTACGCCACCCGCGAGTGGTGATTGATTTCGATAACGTGCCACAATAATCAATCGACGAGTAATTTCTTGTTTGAGAAAAGACAGAGCCTCTGTTTCCACCACGTTGGCCATTTTCAGAAAGAGAGGGAAAAACCGTTGATCACGTGACCTCCTCCTGGGAGGGGAGGAATGCTGGGTAATATCCAGCAAAATAGCACAAAATTGATATTAAGCATCTATTCCCTGTCTAATGTATATAGATATTTATTGTAAAAATATTCAGAATATTTAAAATTGGTTGTAAAGGCCAATGAGGCCAGCACCCCCTAGTGGGGGAGGAGTGTGGTGTGAC
>JAAUXT010123248.1_pt1 | contig 47012 bp, 59 predicted proteins | sample 7278171 | NCBI WGS metagenome assembly JAAUXT01 (sample SAMN14350112, study PRJNA611818) | marine sediment metagenome | isolation source: surface marine sediment (1.8m) | place: French Polynesia: Moorea | collected 2018-08
CATTGAAGGTGCAATTGAGGTCTAAAAAATGGTTAATTAATATTTGCTGCTAAAAATTAAATAAAATTTGAGGTATTCTGATAAAATTTTTCTCCAATTCTTTTTGTTAAAATTTTTTTTATAATTACTGTATGAAAAATCATTCTCAGATAATTTCAGAAGCAGTAGCATCCCATTTAAATATGATGTTCAAATCTGTATGATTTTTTTTCAGATACTAGAAATCTCTAATTTTTTTTTATTTTGCTGTTGGAAAACATTCCTATATATTTGGTAAAATATTGAAAATGTTTACATCAGTTGACAGTCATTTGCATCAGTTTCACGGTCAAGGAATCAATACTTATGAAAACAGCTAAGTGCAATCAGCACAGATGTTGGCTTCAATGTTATGAATGTAACACAAATGGACAATTGTCTTGCGTTTCTCTCTCAGTGTGTGTGAGTGTGTGTGTGAGTGTGTGTGTGCGTGTGTATGAGGGAAGTCCGAATATTGGGATTTCCTGTCCAATAAATGAAAGGACATGTTTTGCGACAAAACAAGGTTGGTTTATTCTTCTTCAATGGTCAACAGGGCAGTGGCCCAAGAGGTCAAAAAGGATCCAAATCAACAGGAAACTGAGTAACAGGCATGCTCAACAGAGTTCTTGCCCAAAAGTCCGCGATCACAGTCACTGGTCTTCTTCTTCCTCATCTTCCCACACCATCTCGAGGCAAATTCATCTGGATCCACGTCGATATGACTGCCCTCGAAATACTTGCCACCAGCTTTTACACATTTCATCCATCTGATGGGCATGGACCTTATTGCACTTGAGTAGTCTTCTGCAGGAATGTGTCTGAGGGTTCTTCTCACAGCCACTTGAAGGTCAGCAACTGTCCTGAACCGCTGGCCTCTGAGGTCATTTTTGAGGCGTGGAAAGATGAAATAATCGCACGGTGCCAAATCTGGTGAGTAGGGTGGGTGGTTGACCATGTCAAGGTAGCTTTCTCCCAGGAGGGCCAGAGTGGGAATTGAGGTGTGGCTGGGCGCATTGTCATGATGGAGGAACATGCGCCAATACCCTTCAGGTGTCATGGTCCACAGCTCAGGCCTTTTGCGTCTGACATGTTCTTTGAGCCTTCTGAGTACCGCACAATAGCTGTCTGTGTCAATGGTTTCTCCGGGAGGGTTGAATTCCACGAGGATCGGGCCATGCTCATCTGCGAAGACAGTCACCATGGTCTTCCTTTCACTTCTCTGGCGGAGGGCTTTCTGAGGCCTGGTCTTGGTTCCGGTCAGCAGCTACTGGGAGGAGTCACCCTTGCACTCAATTTCGAAGACAGACACCCAGCTTTCATCCCCAGTGATGACACGCTCCAAGAAGTCTTCATGGTCCTTCAAGAGTTGCAGGTTCATCTCACACAGGCGCACCCTGAAGTCCTTCTGTTCTTGGGTGAGTACCTTCGGTACAAACTTCGGACACAACTTTGAGAGCTTCATCTCCTTCTTCAGGATGGTGTGGAGGGTGGTCTTGGAGATGGACAGCTGATCTGCCATGTCACGGACAGTTTGGCGGCGATCTTGGCCCAGGAGTTGGTTGACTTTCTGCACAGCTTCATCTGTTCTGACACTGCGAGGGCGTCCGGGTCTCTTCTTGTCCTTCACTGATGTTTCACCATTCAGGAACCTCTTGTGCCAGACTCTCACACAGTTCTTGCTGACAGTTCCGGTCCCAAAGACATCTCTCATCTTCCTCCAGCACTGGATTGGGGTGTGGCCACTCTGGACCAAGAATTTGATGATGGTGCGCTGCTCCACCTTCTCGTCCATGCTGACAACAAGTCTGAACCCAATGACCAGACAAACAAACAGAAAACACCCAAGAACAGCTTTGATCATAATGGATTGCTCACCAAACAAGTCAAATCGCCGACAGTCACGATGTGGCAGATGAAAACAGGTCATGTAGGTCACAGGTCGATCTCAAAGTCAACTTGACTGCACTCATTTGGTTGGCTACTCGATGGCAAACACCACTGCCCAGTCAGTTTCGCTGAGCAACAGCCGGACACAGACTTATCGGACAGGAAATCCCAATATTCGGACTTCCCTCGTATGTGTGTGTGTGTGACTGATCATCGTTGTGCGAGTGATGCGTTTCGCTCCAACTCACGATCTCTATCTCGCTTCAGTGTTTGTGCAGCGGACTAGTCTGCAGAATTACAGCCTGTGATGATAAAACTGTCTCTCTGATTTGAACACGTCATAGAATCAGTGTCGCACGCTGTGTGAAAATGCCTTGTGGTTGTCGTACCCGTGAGGTCTTGGTTGAAAACAGTTTTGCAAATGTCATGTTTTCATGGTCGCGCAGAGTGAAAATCTCAACAGTTGTGTTCTGGTCTACGGACACGCCACAAAAAAAAAGCGAACTTTGCGTGTGCACACTGTCGCAACTGCTTTGTGTTGGCGTGCATAAACTTCTCTTGCTGTAACTGCAGGTGAGCGACCTGATCATCGAGACCAACGACACGGCGCGGCAGCGCTTCTTCCTCATGACCTACCTGAGTCACGAACTGCCCATGCTCTTCGTCGGTCCCACAGGAACCGGCAAGTCGGCCATCACCGTCAGCTATCTCATGGCGCTGCCCAAGGAGCGGTGAGTCGTGCGGGGATACGAGAGTGGTGTCAAAGAATATTCAAGGCTGAAATCCTGAACCAACCAGTCTGGTTTTGTTTTCTGCTGGAGCGTTGTGGAATGTGACACATTTTTCGTGTTGAGCATCTGGTATGACCGGGACATCATTTTTTTCTCGTCCCAGGTACATCCCGAACTGTATCAACTTCTCCGCACGAACATCTGCAAGTCAGACGCAGGACATCATCATGTCCAAACTGGACAGGTCAGTGTTCAGCAGCTTTCTGCACACCGCGTGAATTCTTCAGGACTTTTTCCCTTGCGATCAAAACGCAAGATTGAAAACGCACCAATTGATAAGAGGAACACACACATGGGCACATCTTCCAGGCAACATACATGATAAATTTGGTCAAGAATTCCAGTTTTACCTGCCACTGTGACACGAAATGAGTGAAATCACGGAGTGTTCGGCAAGTACGCCACACCTACGTTTACACGTGTTGATCAATTTTAAATCATTACGAACTGACAAATAGACGTGTGGATGCCGGCAAATACGAGCGCACAGGTTATGGTCGGAGCAACCGGTCAGTACGGGAGCCTTGCATGCGCTTTCCTGCTTTTGAATGGACTCGTCACGGCCCGCAGTCAAACGAGCCTTTCCTTGTGCATGCCACCTTGTTCCAATGCACGTCAACCCATGAGCACCAGTTGTGTTTTGCATGCGCTGATACAAATTGGCACACATTTTTGCCTTGGCGATTTCTTTTCACAAGAAGGTCTCAACTGGACCTGGACGTCCGAAGGCGCTGCTCTGCATGTTGATGGCTTTGCATGTTCTGTTGACAGGTCTGATTCTTGCCAGAAGTTGCTCTGTTGGTTCTTGTCTGGAGAATTTTTTCAGGACGTTCAAATGAGACAACGGAATGGTGTTGTCTCGTTCTTGTTGTCTGTCTCTGTGTTGTGTTTCCTTCCCTTGCATCGACATGTATCCATTCCCATTCGTCAAAGTACCGACTGTAACCAGAGTTTTACGTGTGAGAATCGGTTAGCAACAGAGATTTGTAGAGATTAGTGTGCAGATATTTAGTCGCTCATCGGCAGAAGACACTTTTCCAAAAGTTTGTCCTGTCTCTGTTGTCCAGAACTGTCTGGACTCGCGTCCAACTCTCTTTGACTTTGACCAGAACATCTTGATTTTCAGACGACGCAAGGGTGTGTTCGGGCCGCCCATGGGGAAGAGATGCGTCGTATTTGTAGGCAAGTACAAACCACTCAGTTTACAGATTCTACGCAACAGAATCACAGTTTACCACTTGCATTGAGTGTTGCTGAGGTGGGACGTTGAGGCCTCCTCTGGCAGAAACGGACATTTCAGAACCCTGTCTCGAAACAAAAGCATTGTATTCGTCGTGTTCGCAGATGACCTGAACATGCCGTCCAAAGAAGTGTATGGCGCGCAGCCCCCGATCGAGCTGTTGCGGCAGTGGATCGATCACACGCACTGGTACGACAAGAAGGACACGGCCAAGGTTTTCCTCACTGATATGGTACGTTTTGCTTCTTTTGACAAAGGCACCGGGTTCCCATTGGGTGCCCGTTGTGTGTGGTGTGTGAAAAGTAAGTGGGTGTTGCACCCTCGTTTGTACAAGACTGCAGAGCCGGTGTGAAGCGGATGAAACCCGCGTGTGCGCGAACGTTGCAAATAAGAATCTCCAATGACGAGCTCTACGTGTCTGTCGCTTCAGCTGTTCGTGGGCGCGATGGGTCCCCCTGGCGGTGGGCGCAACGACATCACGGGCCGCTTCACGCGCCACCTGCAGGTCATCTCCATCGACGAGTTCGACGACCAGACGATGACGCGCATCTTCACCAACATCTCCGACTGGCACTTCGGCAAGGGCTTCGACCCCAGTTTCCTCCGTCTTGGAAAGGTAGGGGACTCGACTCTCGCACTGCGTTGTTGCACTGTCAAAACGCTTGGGTGTTGTCACTTCACCCCGCCACGCAAAATGTGATGTTGGTGCGACATGCAGATGTCACAACGACCCCAGACGCACATTTCTTCAGTGTTTGTCGGCGTCTCCGTGCAAAAGTGCAAGTTGCGGCAGCTTCCCTCATGTTCACCGCTGGTGATGCCTTTTCGCAGATCATGGTGCAGGCGACGCTCGAGGTCTACAAACAGACGGTGACCGGCTTCCTGCCGACGCCCACCAAGTCGCACTACGTCTTCAACCTGCGCGACTTCTCGCGCGTCATCGTCGGCGTTCTGCTCGTCCCGGCGACGCGCATGCGTGAAACTGACAAGTTGATCCGGCTGTGGGTGCACGAGGTCTACCGCGTCTTCTACGATCGCCTCATCGACGAGACCGACAGGTAGGAAGTTGACGCGCATCGCTCCCATTTTGAGGTGCTGCGTGTCTCATCAAACACACTCGACTAAATCTGGACGTCACATGTTTATCTCAGGGACAAGTTCTTCAGCATCGTGAAGGAAGTCACTCAGAACAGCTACAAACTCAGCATTGACAAAGTGCTCGGCCATCTGAGCATGAGCGGCCACATCGTGGACGACAACGTGCGCAGCTTGTTCTTCGGTGACTACATGAGTTCCAGCGAGAGGATCTACGACGAGGTGTCCGACCTCAAGGAGCTCACCAAGGTCATGGAGAGGTCAGTAGAGTGCGCGGAAACTCTCAACATGGTTGTGTGTATTGTTGCTCTGGAAAAAGTAGTGTGGACAGTTAGATTGGAAAGATAGAATGCTTCTTGGCGCCCGCAACACAGTGGATTGCTTCACCGAGCACTAATCCAGCATTCCCAACTGCAGCGAAATTCGCAGCAAGTTTTGAGGAAGACGAAGTGAAAAGCAGGACTTTGTGTTTTTGTAGTTATCTGGATGATTACAACAACTTGTCGAAGACTCCGATGCCGCTCGTCATGTTCAAGTTCGCGATCGAACACATCTCCCGCGTCAGCCGCGTTCTCAAGCAAGACAACGGACACGCCCTGTTGGCAGGTACGTGCGCGCGCAGACTGTCGGACCCGTGTGCACTTATGAAAATGACCTTTCAAAACAGGGGGTAACTTCGTTCTTTCACCACGTTTGATCACAACAATGAAACACTGCAATTGTGTTTTCTTGTTTTCTCTGAACCAGCTGATTTTCCTGTCCACAGGGATCGGCGGCAGCGGGCGTCAGAGCGCTACGAAACTGGCGGCGTTCATGGCCGACTGCGATCTGTTCCAAATCGAGATCACCAAGAACTACACGACCACCGAGTGGCGCGAGGATCTGAAGAAGGTCAGTTCAATTCAGTCGATCGCGCATGCGTGGTCCGACACTGACCGTGTTTGCTGTCTGGCGCCCACAAATCCAGGCTCATTTTGACCCACTGAAGCTGGAGTTCAGCTGACCAACCGTTGTGTTCTGACTGGTGGTTTTCTCTGTTCAGCTGCTGTTGAAGACGGGAGCGGAAGGGAAGCAGACGGTCTTCCTGTTCGCAGACAATCAGATCAAGGACGAGTCGTTCATGGAGGACATCAGCATGATCCTCAACACGGGCGACGTGCCCAACCTGTACGCGCCCGAGGAGCGCGCCGAGATCATCGACAAGATGCAGGGTGTCGCCAAGACTGAGGTGAGCCGCGCTGCACCGACAACACAACACAACACACACACACGCACACACACACACACACACACACACACACACACACACACACACACACGTGCTGACGATATGAGCTTGTTTGACCAAACCTCCGCAGCTTGTTACCCATTTGAGACTTGTGTCACGGAACCGCGCATGCTCACATTCCACCCTTCCAACTGCTCCCATTAATCCCCAGACCCAATTCTTTGAAACAGTCTTCCTTGCTCGTCAAAACGAAGTTTGGTGGAAAACTTTCTTGGGGCAAATGCTTCTTGCGCTGCGTGTGAAGGAAAGTCTGGTGCCAAATTTCTCTCAGTCCAATTCCACTGCGCGTACTTGAGTGCATCTCACGAAATCTTTTTGATGTTCACCGCAACATTCCAATTTGTTCTTCAGCAAACCAGAACGGTAAGGCAGAAAAGCACTGTGAACTGCCCAAAACTAAGTGTGGTCGATTGTAATGATTGTGGAACTGTGACAGCTTTCACGATCCTGAGTTCTGCCATCCCTTGGTGTCGAAAATTTGTTTGTGGCACAACCTCAGCTGACGTTGCAACTTCCTGATAAGTTTGGCCAGGCCACTCGTTCTGGTGTAAGAGGTGCATCCAACTCCTTTCACCCGGTGTCACCTTCCCGGTCGTTGTGTGTTCCGAGCAGTCATCAATGATGGTGTTCTGGTGTTCACAGTGGTGCTCACCTCTCTGTCTTCCACTCGCAAGATCCCACTGAAATTCACTGAACTAACTCGTTGTGTTCACTTCGTTGAAAGGGAACTCGGGAAGGTATGAGTGATGATGAGATAATGGAGGAGATGGTAAGATTTTTGACTCGAGTGTCGGGTGAACAACACGAATTTATTTCTGTACACATGCGTGCGACTTGCTCACTTTTGTTCGTGAGAGATTTGAGTTTTAGATTTTTTTTTGCCCATTCTGCCCCTTCGGCAGCCACTGTACAAAACTTACAGCAAGTTTCAGGATGATGCAGATCTGACGCACCTCGTACAAAGAACACGACTCTTCTCTGAACTGATTTCAGTTGTGGAAATTTCATATCATACTACGTGCCAACGAACCTGCACCGTTTCTTGTGTGGTTTTGTGAACGCCTTTGGTCACGACGGACGAACGTGTCTCGGGAAGATTGAAGCACATCTTCGCCAGTTTCCATGATATTTAATCAGAAATTCTTTTGTTGTGTGAGAAGTGACAGCATGTGACGAATACAGACGTGAGATACACGCGTGTCTGCGTTGAGTGACATTTTGCATTGCATTCTCTTGCAGAGCGTGTGGTCACGTTCGACGCCTCGGTGGAGAATCTCCAGAGTATGGCATTGATTGAATTGAAACTGTGTACAGATGTGTTAGCCTCTTCTGAGCGTTCCAAGACGACGCGCGGTGTTCAACTGTGATTTCTCTGCCTCTCATGTCGTGTCGTGCTATTGTACAAACCACTTTTGGATTTCAGAAAAATATCTTCGTCGTCCAGACAACAGCTCTGTGTTCTGCGAAACCGTTTTTGCTCTCTTTGCAGCATGCCAACAAGAGTCTCCCGATTTTTGTCATGAAATGCGCTCTACATTGCATGCTTCTCTCTCGTTTGAACTTCAATTTTTCTGTTGTACAAACTTGTGCAAAAGCATGCAGAAAAGACCAATTCGACACACTCCGTGCGTTGCAACTTTCTTTTGCCCAGGACTTGTGTCCAAATTGTTTTGATGTTGAAAGGAATCTTCTTTGACTTGCCTGAGAAGTTCGTGGAAAGGACATTGCGGCCTTTTTGTGCGGCTCTTCCCTTTTGCTTTCTGCTCAACAGCCACTGAAGCATGTTTGACGCGTGCGCGTTGCAGGGTCGGAAGGTGGAGGCGACGACGCCGCTCGCCATGTACAACTTCTTCATCGAGCGGGTCAAGCAGAACCTGCACGTGGTGCTGGCGATGAGTCCGATCGGAGACGCGTTCCGGTCGCGCCTCCGCATGTTCCCGTCCCTCATCAACTGCTGCACCATCGACTGGTTCCAGGTGAGAGGGGCAGGGGAGCAACAAGACCCACTGTGGGTGAAAACAGGACCGCTGAGCTTCGGGCAATTGTTCAAGCAAATCTTTCAATCGCTTTTCAAAGGAAATTTCCAAACCAACAACACCGACAAGTCAAACAAGTTCAAACCTGCAATTCACTCAACTTTCAAACGTGATTATAGTTTTCGTCGACGATGGTAAGTGCAGAAACGATCGTGATGTGTTTCTACAGTGTGCAGAATGCAGTTTGCTGCGTGAAGTTTTGACATCAAATCCTTGATTCCCTCTTGAGTGACTTTTCGAAATGTGTTTCTTTATGAAAACCGGTTTGTTTCCCACGAAGTGCAAACACAAAAGATTGCGCGTGGTTGTGCACAAGAAGATGTGTTGCGAGACATGCACTCGTGCAACATTTTTCGACAAACGCACGTGTCATTTTTTAGCGGTTCGAGTGTGGACCGCGAAATGTCTTTATTTGAGTGGTTTTCATCCATTTGTCGAATTCACTCTCGATGAGCAAAGTGCATCTGTGCGACCGGCCAAGACCGAAGGAATTTTGCAGCCACGTGCGTGTCCCGATGACGCTACACGATGCACGTCACGCTTTGTGACGTGATGACGCCGCTGTTTGCAGGCGTGGCCGGAGGACGCTCTCGAGATGGTGGCCAACAAGTTCCTGGAGGACGTGGAGCTCGACGACCGTATCCGCCTCGAGACGGTCACCATGTGCAAACACTTCCACGAGAGCGTGCGCAAGATGTCCATCAGGTGAGTGCGCGCGCGCGGGACGTGCGTCGCGGCGCAAAAAAATGTGATGGTTTTTGATCGGGCACGTTCAGCGATGAATTCTGACGAAGTCAACACCCCAGCGCATTGCCTATTGGGAGATTCCATTCTTTGTTGCATGAGAGTTCACAGTGAAGCCAGAGGGACAAAGAGGGCGTGTGGCATGTACGTTTCGCACACGTGAGGACAAGGTGAGTCATTTCCCCACTCACTGTGGCATGTTTCTGGTGCCAGGTACTTCGACACGCTGCGGCGCCACAACTACGTGACGCCGACGTCGTACCTCGAGCTGATCCTCACCTTCAAGAAGCTGCTCGGTTCCAAGCGCAACGACATCCTGACCCTTAAGAACCGCTACCTGACCGGCCTCGAGAAACTCGACTTCGCCGCGTCGCAGGTAAAGCGCCTTTCGTTGGAGGCAGTGAAAACAGTTCATTGCAGTTTCGCCTCCCCTTCGTTTCAGAAATATTCAAATCGACTGCGCATGCTTCTGATCAGCTCTTTCAACGCGCACCGCGCCCTCTGTCGACAGGTGTCGGTGATGCAGAAGGAGCTGACGGACCTGCAGCCCGAGCTCATCAAAACCTCCGCCGACACCGAGAAACTCATGGTCAAGATCGAGCAGGACACGATGGACGTCGAGGCCACCAAAGAGGTCAGTAAAACCGCCTGGTCAGTTCGCAAACGCTGTGTCCCTCGGCTGAAATGCACATGAGATGAGTCGAGCGTTGTGCTTCTGTGCAAGTCAGCAGACGCTTGCAGCGGCCTTGTTCGGGGACGCAACACACATGACACCAAGGAGAAACGTTTGGGCACCCTTTCACGCTGATGTCCTATCCCTCGCAGGTCGTGGCGGCGGAGGAGGCTGTTGCGAACGACGCCGCAGCGGCGGCGCAGGCGATCAAGGACGAGTGTGAGAACGACCTGGCGGACGCCATCCCGGCGCTGGAGGCGGCCATCTCGGCGCTCAACACCCTCAAACCGTCCGACGTCACCCTCGTCAAGTCCATGAAGGTGCACACCTCGGAAACTTGTTGGATCAAACACATTTCTTGCGGAAGCTGCTCTCTTTCACAAGTTGATCTGTATGTGGTGCTTCATGCTCCCACATAACATCTGTGTGCGCTGGTGTTCCGCTGGTACTTTAGTGTCGCGCTGTTCTCCACTTATGCGCCTCGCTTCTTGCAGAATCCGCCTCCGATCGTGAAGTTTGTGATGGAGTCGATTTGTGTGATGCTGGCGCTAAAGCCGGAGCGGAAGCCCGACCCGAGCACGGGCAAGATGATGGAGGACTACTGGGGGCCGAGCCAGAAGCTGCTCGGGGACATGAACTTCATCAACCGACTGCGCGCCTACGACAAGGACAACATCGCCACGGAAATCATGACGCGCGTCCGCCGGAAGTGAGTTTTGTTTCTACCACTAGAGGGTGCTTTGTATGTTTGGCAGCGCAAATTGGTGTAAGTTTTATCAAGAGCACCTTGACACATTGAACAAACTGCAACAAGATCAAAGGAAAGTGGAAAGTGGAAAACAACATGTCAAAATTCTGTCTGCGTCTGAAACACGTCACACATTTGCGCGCCAATAAATTGGAAAGAAAGCCACGAAGAAAAGCGTTCATTGTGACGATTTTGCATTTCAGGTACGTGAACAATCCCGAGTTCAAGCCCGAGGTGGTGAAGAACGCGTCGATGGCGTGCGAGGGGCTCGTCAAGTGGGTGTGTGCGATGGACGTGTACGACCGCGTCGCCAAGGTGGTGGCGCCCAAGAAGCTGAAGCTGGCGGGCGCGGAGCAAGAGTTGTCCGTCCAGATGGAGAAGCTCAATGTGAAGCGATCGCAGCTCCAGAACGTCGAGGATAAGCTGCAGGCACTGAACGACGAGTTCGAGGCGATGCAGCAGAAGAAGAAGGACCTCGAGGACAACATTGATATCTGCTCAAAGAAGCTGGAGAGGGCGGAGAAACTGATCGGAGGACTTGGAGGAGAAAAGGAGAGATGGACAGAAAATGCCAAGACGCTCGGGGAGAAATACATCAACATTACAGGGGACGTGTTGCTGAGCTCTGCGCTGGTCGCCTATCTCGGAGCGTTCACTGTCGACTTCAGACTGGTGAGAAGTCACTTGTGAAGCAAATTCTGCGAAACAGGTCGAAAAGGTCTGGTTGTGTTCCTGCACCAGTCAATGGAATCACAGTTCCGCGCACTCGACCTGTTGAATAACAATTGATCCATCCCATTCAGCGAGGTCGAATTGACTTTCACTTGAAAACTTTTGACTTTTGCAGGAGATCTGCGCGGAGTGGCACTCGCTGTGCCGCGAGAAGAGCATCCCGTGTTCGGAGGTGTTCTCGCTGAGCAACACGCTCGGGGATCCGGTCAAGATCCGCGCCTGGCAGATCGCGGGGCTCCCGGTCGACTCCTTCTCCATCGACAACGGCATCATCGTCGTCAACTCGCGCCGCTGGCCGCTCATGATCGACCCGCAGGGTGAGCAAGAAAGCAACTATTTTTTTTTTCAAACACAGAAATCTGTTTCATCTTTCATATGGTCCGTGGAAGTCCGTTTGTCAGGAGTTGCAGTGTGTTTTTCCGCAGTTGTGCTCTCTTTGGGCAGAAATGAGTCACAAACGCGACAACATTGTTCAACTTGAAGGACCTTCATTGTCAGTTGGAGCTGAATTTCTCTGTTTGCGCCACTCAGGTCAGGCCAACAAGTGGGTGAAGAACCTGGAGCGCGAGAACCGGCTGCAGATCACGAAGCTGTCTGACTCCAACTACGTGCGCACGCTCGAGAACTGCATCACGTTCGGCAACCCGCTGCTGCTGGAGAACGTGGGCGAGGAGCTCGACCCGATCCTCGAGCCCGTGCTGCAGAAAGCCACCTTCAAACACTCCGGCACCGACTACATCAAGCTGGGCGACAACCAGATTCCCTTCAACGACGACTTCCGCTTCTACATCACGACGGCCATCAGGAACCCGCACTACCTGCCCGAAATATCTGTCAAGGTACAGTTCTGGCTTGGTTTACTCAGAGCAAGCACTAAATGTACTGTGCCATGCGTTGCGTCTCAAGAGTGATGAGTGCTGCGCTTTCAAAATTTCTTCGCTGCTCCTTTCACTTCTTGGCCAGATTTTCTCAGCAACGACAACAATCAAAACTTCACCAGACAAGTGAACGTCGTCTCGCTGTGGAACATCAGTGAAGCAAGTCAGTATTCACTGGTTTTCTGACTGCATCATTCTGTCTCTCCCCAGGTGTGCCTGCTGAACTTCATGATCACGCCCCAGGGTCTCGAGGACCAGCTGCTCGGCATCGTCGCCGCCAAAGAGAAACCCGAGCTGGAGGCGAAGAAGAACGAGCTCATCGTCGAGTCGGCCGCCAACAAGAAGCAGCTCAAGGAGATCGAGGACAAGATCCTCGAAGTGTTGTCCTCTTCGCAGGTGTGTGTCGCTTTTCAAAGACACGCGAAGTTGTGCGCGAATTGCACCATCGAAAGGAAAAGTAACTGTGAGGCAGCCACAAATCTCAATTGGATCGTCAGGAAAACGTGAAGCGTGTTGCAGTGTCGGGCGTGAATGTTGTGGCACAGAAAACCTGTGTCTTTGTGCAGTTTTGGGAGGACACTGAGCAAAAAGGATCAATCTTCCTCTTCCTTTCCACAGGGCAATATTTTGGAGGACGAAACTGCCATCAAGATTCTGTCCTCGTCCAAAGTTCTGTCTGAGGAGATCGACGCGAAACAGAAGATCGCGACGGCTACTGAGGTGGAGATCGACGACACGCGCAACGGGTACCGCCCGGTGGCCGTCCACTCCTCCATCCTCTTCTTCTGCATCAGCGACCTCGCCAACATCGAGCCCATGTACCAGTACTCGCTCACCTGGTTCATCAACCTCTACCTGCAGGTGAGGCCTCGAGGTTGCAACGCCATTGAAAATTGGCTTGCGTCTCTCATGTGTGAATTCCCATGACAGGAAAAGAAAGTACACTGACGTGGCTTGCGCAAATTGTGTGCGACGCTCATACCACATTGTTTTCGCTTTGAAGTGCTCGTGCGTCAGTTCGTTTCAACGTGTTCAACACAAAGACAGTTTTTCACACAATGGTTTGTTGCACGCTCACGGATGTTTCTGCACTCCAAAACCTGCGTTTCTTTGGCAGTCGATCATCAACAGCGAGGCGTCGTCAGACCTGGGGCGGCGCATCGCCAACCTAAACGAGCACTTCTCCAACTCCGTCTACCGCAACGTGTGTCGCTCGCTGTTCGAGAAGGACAAACTACTCTTCTCCTTCACTCTCACCGCTGGCATCCTCCGTGGAGAGTGAGTGTGAAAACGTCAGAAGCCTGTCTGAAAACTCTGTCGCGGTTATGTTGGTGAAACTCTTTGCCTGATTGTATCTGTCAAGACACCTGCGATCTGTCATGTTTGGAAGGTGTGCAACCGCACCCACACCTTCCAGTTTCAGTCGACTTGATGCATGTGTTTGCTCGTGCTGCAGGGGTTCGATCGACGACGCTGTGTGGCGCTTCCTGCTGACGGGCGGCGTCGCCCTGGAGAACCCGCACCCGAACCCGGCGCCCGAGTGGCTCACCGACAAGTCGTGGTCAGAGATCGTGCGCGCCTCCAACCTCACCAACCTCAAGGGACTCATGGAGCGTCAGTACCAACACCAACACGCTTTCAATTCACTCATCTTTGACTTGTAGAACACTGAATACGTCACTGAAAAGTCACTTCACTGACTTCACGGGCCAAGGTTCAAGGAATGACTGTGACACCACCGGAACGATTTTTGTTTTTCTTTCCGCAGATGTGCGCGACAACGTGGCGCAGTGGAAGGAGATGTACGACTCGTCCACCCCGAACGAGTTCAAGTACCCCTCGCCATATGACCGGCTGCGCGGCCTCGACAAGATGGTCGTGCTGCGCTGCTTCCGCCCCGACAAACTCGTCCCGGCCGTGCAGGAATTCATCGTCGACCACATGGGCCAGAACTACATCGAGCCGCCGACGTTCGACCTGGGCGGGTCGTTTGCGGACTCGCACTGCTGCGCGCCGCTCATCTTCGTGTTGTCGCCCGGCGCGGATCCGATGGCGTCGCTGCTCAAGTTCGGGGAGGACCTCGGCTTCACCGGCTCCAAGATACAGAGCATCTCCCTCGGACAGGGACAGGTGCGTTGGCGCGTGTCTTTGTCAACCAGAGATTTTCAAAGCCTTCTGCAGAATTTGTGGGTGGTTCTGAGTTCACAAACAAAATGTGTCAAAGTGAGAACGAGAACTGTTGAACTTGGCAGGGTCCGATCGCAGTGCGCATGATCGAGTCTGCGCTGAAGGAGGGAACGTGGGTCGTGCTGCAGAACTGCCACCTGGCGACCAGCTGGATGTCGACGCTCGAGAAGATCTGCGAGGAGATGATTCGCCCCGAGACGACGCACGAGGACTTCCGACTCTGGCTGACGTCATATCCGTCCGACGACTTCCCCGTCTCCATCCTCCAGAACGGTGGGACCCAAACGGAACCGATTTTGTGCGGGTGTAGATGTGTGCGTTTGCTCTTCTGCGAACTTGGCAAACTCAACTCGGAGGCGGAACACAACGGACAAACCTGCGTGGTATCTTCGTTCTGAACAAACTTGATTTTATTCATGTTCAGGTGTGAAAATGACCAATGAACCGCCGAAGGGGTTGAGAGCGAACATCCTCCGATCTTTACTGAACGACCCCATCTCCGACTCGAGCTTCTTCAACGGCTGCTCTGAGGTACAAACCGTTTCTTCTCGGTATGCGCTGTTCACACTTCCACTCAAACTGCACTGTCTCTCACGCGTCGCCTCGTGTCTCCCGCAGCCCCGTCGCTGGCACAAGATGCTGTTCGGGCTCTGCTTCTTCCACGCGCTCGTCCAGGAGCGGCGCAAGTTCGGGCCGCTCGGCTGGAACATCCCGTACGAGTTCAACGAGTCGGACCTGCGCATCTCCATGACGCAGCTCCAGATGTTCCTCAACGAGTACGACGAGCTGCCCATCGACGCGCTCGTCTACCTGACGGGCGAGTGCAACTACGGTGGGCGCGTCACGGACGACAAGGACCGGCGCCTACTCGCGTCGTTGCTCGACATCTTCTACAACAGAACAATCATCAAGGACGATCAGTACAAGTGAGAATCCAGCTGCCATTTTTCTGCATACCATGCGCTGTTGTGAATTTCTGCTGTTCCGACAGACACCCTTCTCAAATATTCACAAGAAACCCAACACCACAGAAAACTCTTGGAAAATCGATCTCTGGCCGCAGAACAAAACTCCCAGGAACCGACTGTTGATTCAGGTTTTCTGCGAGCGGTCTGTACTTCGCGCCAGCGGAGGGTCCGTACCAGAGTTACATCGACTACGTGCGCGGTCTGCCGCTCATCCCGAAGCCGGAGGTGTTCGGACTGCACGAGAACGCCGACATCACCAAGGACAACGCGGAGACGCACCAGGTCAGTCAATCACGTACATTGAACACTGCGCCGCCTCGTGTGATTGTGTTTCAGTCAATGTTTCACCACCACAATTCTCATGTCGGACAACCTTGTCTGACGTGGGCAAACGTCCGTAGTTACACGTCTGCGTGTGGCCAGCACAGAATTGTCAAGACTTTGTGACTTTTGCAGCTGTTCGAGACGATTCTTCTCACGCTGCCGCGTCAGTCGGGCGGAGGAGGCAAATCCTCGGGCGACGCCATGTTGGATCTGGCGGCGGATATCCTCACCAAACTTCCGGACAACTTCGACATGGACACGGTGATCCAGAAGTACCCGGTGGTGTACACCGAGTCGATGAACACGGTGCTGCGGCAGGAGCTGATCCGGTACAACAAGCTGCTGACCGTCGTCCGCTCCAGTCTGCTCAGCCTGCAGAAAGCCATCAAGGGTCTCGTGGTCATGTCGTCCGAGCTCGAGGAGGTGTTCAACAGCATGCTCGTCGGGAAGGTGCCCACGTCGTGGGCAGCCAAGTCGTACCCGTCGCTCAAGCCGCTCGGCGGATACGTGACGGATTTCCTGGCGCGACTCGCATTCTTCCAGGACTGGATCGACCATGATTCGCCCTCAAACTTCTGGGTGTCTGGATTCTACTTCACACAGTCATTCTTCACAGGCGAGTGGAACCTGTTTTTTCATACAACAAAACATTTCTGACCTCAACCTCAAGCATTTCGATTTTAGGTTTGATCACTTGACGTGATTTGCTTTCCTCTTGCAGGTGTGTCTCAGAATTACGCGAGAAAGTACAAAATTCCCATCGACAAACTGGGCTTCGAGTACCAGATGATGCGGGAAGACAAGATGCCGCAGAAACCAGAGGACGGAGCTTACGTCTACGTGAGTTTTCTTTCTCTCTTGCCGCTTTGGTGTGAGTCACAAGAATGCCCTCCCACTCGTTCACAGAATCAAAACCATCCCAGTGACCCTGGCGTCGTTCTCCAGCCCGCCCCCAATCCTCTTGCTATTTGTAAAGAGAGGAAGTCAAAGGTTTTTTTTTCGGCTGGTGCAGGGTTTGTACGTGGAGGCTGCGCGGTGGGACCGGGACAACATGCTGCTGGCCGAGTGTCACCCGAAGATCCTGTTCGACACGCTGCCGCTCATCTGGTGCAGACCGAACGAGACGACCAAGTTCGAGCAGAAGCCAATCTACAAGTGCCCAGTCTACAAGACGAGCGCGCGTCGCGGCACGCTCAGCACCACCGGACACTCGACCAACTTCGTGCTCTGGCTCGACGTGCCGTCCGACAAGGACGAGGCGCACTGGATCAACCGCGGGGTGGCAGCACTCTGCGCGCTCGATGACTAGCCGTCTCCACAGCTGATGAAACTGCTACACAACTGAATATTCCACGCAATTGTGATGTAATTGAACTGCTGAATAGCACTGTGTTAGTATTATGAATTTGTCATGTCATGTAGATCTGAACATATCCTTCCAGAGCATAATCGGGTGTTGTGCTGTTTTGTGCGAGTCGATTTGAGTGCCTTCAATGAATTGTGCACGCAAGAACAGTGGGTCAAAGCAACACTTGCTGTGTTCATGTTCACCTCTGGCTCGCTTTGTCCGACAAACAAGAATTGGCGGAACTGAATTCCTTGCAATGTGTCAGAATAAAGCAGAATGTCCGGATGAACTCTCAAGCGCGAGGAGTTTCTTGACACAAATTGAAAGATTCCACGTGGCCTGTGACACACTTTTAAGAGTTCATGATTCGGCTTGATTGAGCTAGTCTTTCTGAAACTGTGATATTAGTACCTTGACGTACACTAAGTCAGTAGCCAGTCGCATAATGTTCTTTTTCCTCCCACTTCTTGTTGTGTTGATGTCAAAAACAGATTTTACAACCCACAAACACTGCAGATCTGTGATCATGGATCTACGCTGCTGGCGTGGCGCTGAAATGTGCACGCACAACGCACCAGAACTTTGTGCCATTGGTTGTTGCGCGTTTTATCCGTCCGAGAGCACCAAGCAAACCGTCCACGTTGTTTTGCTTTGTTTTTGTTGCCGATCTGTTTTGCTAATTGTTGGGTCTTCCAGCAATAGATGTCTGCCGGTTATGATGGAAATTAACAGCATTATCAAGAGAAAGTGCAAGTTTGCAAACTGCGAAGTGATTCAATAAAACAAGGCAATTTCCCTTCAAATAAAACTGTGTCCTTTCTTCGAACCCAACAATGTAGTTTCTGGGGTCAACCCAAAGAAATGTGTCCAATTGTTTGGGGTGGGGGAAAATGTCACACTGGCTACACGAAACAGTTCGAACAACGCACTGCACAGAAACAGTGAAGCCGCCCAGGGACAACCGAAGCATGCGATGGACAATATGGTGAGGATGAGCCCAGTTGGTCGCAATCGCGAAGTCTCACTGATCCCCGTTTCCAATCATAAAATCCCTCAGATTGGAACAAAACCCTCAGTTTCACAACCCTTGCCAAAGGCGAAAGGGCAGTTCGCTTCGTTGGACAAGTGTCGCACTGAGCGCAACATGAAATCGCTGCTGTTTCCAACCGTTTGAAACACAAACAAGTGGCAGATAGAAATCGTTTCGATTGCTTTTCCGGTGTCAGATTGCAGGAGTCAAATGTCAGTTAGATTTCGATCTGCAAGATCTTCGCCCAATACTCTCAGACGATCCGGCGTACAGAACCACACGTCAAATTTCCTGTTCCACATGTTGATCAGGATTTCTCTGCGTAACAAAGATGAACGGTCATATGTTTTCCATAATTCTTTCGAAGAAAAGTCACTCAGTGTCTTTTCCGCCGTCACGAATGTCTTTAATCACGCTTTGCGAGCAAAACATGTGCGGCAAGGGGTGGCACATGTGCGCAGCAGAGTACAAAGTTCTACATCCTGCATTCCCACATGTCACCACTGTGAGGCTCTCTGCTCTGCGAGTGCCACGCAGATGCTGAAAGGAGGTTGACAGTCTGTTCATATTCATGAGCCATTGCTAGCGAGCGACAGCCTCACTCCATTTGCATTGCAACCAGCAAAGGCAAAGCAGCCATCGCAGAATCGTCAATAGACTGACGGAAAAAATCTGCAGTTACGAATAGGAGGACTTTATCGATCCACATAGCTGGAGTCCTCGATTCGGTTGCGCATTGAAAGGACGTATTCAAGGTCTCACGGCGTTTGATCACCGAGAACACGATCCAGCTCGTTCCAACGTGCAATTGCTGTATTCACCGGTAAGCGTTTCTTGCTCTCATTTTTTTGTCGCGGTAGAAAATAGGCAGGCACACAAAGGGCGAAGTTTTTCACTTGAATTTTTGGGAATGTACTTGAATTACAAGGACCAGCAGGTAGTGTCTCTTTTGTGTGTTCTTTTTCCGACAAAAAAATGGGTTTTGTCTCGTTCTTACTTCCTCGACATTGTGTCACTTTGCATCGCGGTAGGAAATCATAACCAAGGGCACTGCGATTCACTTGGTGTCAGAATCGGCCTCGTGGATCAAATACGTACATTTCCCAACACACTGACATTCGCAATCGATAATGACAAAATGGTGCCATTTTTCAAAGCAATTTCCCAGGTTTTCGTGAAATGAAATGCGGCTGATTTTACAGGCACCATTTTTGTTCTGATTGAAACGGATTTTGAAGACTTTGATAATTTGTGCATGACAATTCAGGAACAATTTTTCCGGGCTTCAGTCCAACTGAAAATTTTCAAATAGATTTTTGAAAGAAAAAAAATGTACCGAGTGCAGTGAATTGAGCACGTGGATTCAATCAAATGGAACAAGCTTTATTCATTGCCAACAATGCACGCATGCATGCATGTCTCCGAACGCACTCCCTTCACATTCCTTTTGCATGATGCAAGCCGGTCTACTTCCTCACTTTCTAAACTATCATCTTTTCACAATGGTAAATATGCTCAAATATCAGTTTACTGTTGGTCCAAGTTTGCGAAAACATCCTTCCCATTTTCGCGCGCGAAGGGTTTTCAAAACGAAAAACGTCGGTTGCTCCGCCTCGTTTCTGACGTCGAACGATTTTGTGACGCAACGTTCAGTTCGACGCGCGCTATTCGAAGAAACAGTTTCGTTTTGAGAAAATTCGAAGTTCAAAGCCGATCAAATGGATATGGACTGCTGTGCTCCCGAGGTGTAGGTCCATGGAGGCGTGGTAAAGGTCCATCCTGGAACTGTAGTAAAAGTCCAGGTTCCTGGAGGCGTGGTAAACGTCCAAGACAGTGGCATGTTACGAGTGGAACAGGACGAGGTTTGCAGGCACTGGGTTTGGCAGCATGTTTTCGTGTCTGCACATTAGATTTATCGTTTTGAGAGCTCTGCTCAGGAACGGACGCCTCGCAAAGTTGACACGGGTTGTCGGAGAATTCAGGCATTTCATGGCAGCTCGTCTGATGCATTGATGTTCTTGCCCGCGCGTCTGGAGCGAGATCGTTGTTGATTCAGAATGCATGTGTTGCACACACGAACACTGCATGGTTCCGTCAAAATCTGCTTGTTCATTTTGTCGCGATTGCAGACTAAACACCTGCATCGATAATCGAGACACTTATGATCGAGACCGGGTTTGTTCAACCTTGAGAACTGTCTTGCATTGAAAAGTCGGCGTTGCAGCCGGCGTCAGGGTGACTTGAACATGCACCCACGCAACTTCTTGAAGTGACACGATCGACCAAGAAAACCTTTTGGGATTCTCACGAAGACGAGTCGATAGACAAGGTCGAGAAGGATCTGCTCTCAGGGAGGAAGCGAACCGTTTCAATTGTGCTGTCGTGCACAATGAAATTACTGTGCTCCTGTCTCAAAAATTATGACTTCTTTTGTAGAGTTTAGCCAAGATGACTGCGAGATACAGGAACTTCGATTCTGACGAGGACTTCCCCGACCTCAGCAAGCACAACAACATCATGGCAAAGTGTCTCACCAAAGAGGTAAATCTCACGCCGTGTCAAGCCAAAAATGACAACATGGCACCAAAAAGGTCTCAGGTTCCGCGAATTACCGTCACAATTGGTTTTACTTTGCACTGAACACGTGGTGTACGAACAGCATGTTCCACGCTCAGCCGGCTTTTTTTTTTTTCGTTGGTGGCGGTGCTCATGCATTGTTTGCTTTTCGAGTCAACAGAATCGAGATCTTTTCAATCGACACCTGTCAAACACCTTGCACATTCGTGGGGCTAAAGGCACTGTACATGTATGCCACACCCTTCTCCGGCACATCACGCTGAAGGTCATTCCGCGTTTCTTTCAACGGTCTGAGAATATGCACGCAGAAAGCCGAAAACAGCACACGCAGACCTCCTGTTTGCGATTTTTCCTCGTACAAAATCATCTGAACGTGAACCGTTATCTGGATGGGCATTTTGCGCTGGTACACGCTCCTGAAGGTCAACAATAGAGGCAGACACTGCAGCTTTTAATCACGTCTTGTGTCCTGGGGGCCCCATTTGTATCTGTGCAGCATGAGCATGCAGAACCAGAAGCCACCTGGGAGCCTCTTCGTTGACCCGATTTTGACGTCATCGTGCGGGTGGTCAATACTCGTGAACGCATCTTCCCCGACATAACGCTACAGTGAGCGACTTTTGTGCGCAGGCCTACGCCAAGATGCGGGAGAAGACGACGTCCTCCGGCTACACGCTGGACATGTGCATCCAGACCGGAGTGGACAACCCCGGACACCCGTTCATCATGACCGTCGGGTGTGTGGCCGGCGACGAGGAGAGCTACGACGTACGTAACCCCGTAAACACGGATCATTCCGAAAATGAACCCCCAGCTTGCATGGTTCCACTGAACCAAGTCTGGGCTTGACCTGACCACGCAACGCGTTTTCCCACAGGTGTTCGCCGACCTCTTCGACCCGGTGATTGAAATGCGTCACGGCGGATACAAGAAGGGCTCGAAGCACAAGACGGACCTGGACGCGTCCAAGGTACGAAAAACGCCCTGCCATCAAATAAAAGTCGGCACACTTGGTGCGGTTGCGCCTGTTGAGATCAACTGATCACAAAACCAGACACTAATCTGTTCATTTTGCAGCTGAAGGGCGGCATGTTTGACGAGAACTACGTGCTGTCGTCGCGCGTGCGCACAGGGCGTTCGATCCGCGGCTACAGCCTGCCGCCGTGGTGCACTCGCGCCGAGCGCCGTGCCATCGAGAAGATCACGGTCGAGGCGCTGGCCGGGCTGGACGGTCCTCTCAAGGGGAAGTACTACCCGCTCGCCAAGATGACTGAGGCTGAGCAAGAGAAGCTGATCGAGGTGCGCATTTCCGCAGATCAAGCTTTGGGGGGGGGGGGCCTTATGTGCCGTTCTTTCTCACGCCCTGGAGTGATCAGATCGCCGTTTTCCATTGCCAGGGGTCCAGTGCAAATCTGAGCAGTCACTTGTATCCGCAGCATAAAAAGGGCACCTTGAAACAAAACCAGTATGAACTTCTGGTCAGACCAGAAATCTGCCTGGCCTGACCATGTTGCCAGTTCATTGACTCGGCAATCTCCAGAGATTCATGAAGGCCATAAAAACTTCCGTGTGGCAACATTCGACAGCTTAGCAACATTCTAGATGCTTGAATGTTGGTTTTTGTTGCAGGACCACTTCCTGTTCGACAAGCCGGTCTCGCCGCTGCTTCTCGCCTCCGGCATGGCCCGTGACTGGCCCGATGCGCGCGGCATCTGGTGAGTTCTGTCGCACAAAAGTACCAAATGAGCCGTGCGAGTTGAAAGCTTTGATCCCTTTTACCAAACTGATCACTGGAGCCGAGCTTTTGGTGAACCTTGCAGGCACAACGACGCGAAGAACTTCCTCGTCTGGGTCAATGAAGAGGACCACACCCGCGTCATCTCCATGGAGAAGGGAGGCAACATGAAGGCAGTCTTCGAGAGGTTCTGCGAGGGACTCACCAAGGTACGCTCACACAGAACTCGCTCTTAGAATTTTCGCCACAGAATCGAACTTCGAACATGTCAAGTCCACTCGAGGGATTCTTTCAAGTCACACAGTGCAGGCAGCCTGCCAAAGTGTCTTGTTTTGTCCTGGCTAGATCCCCGATCTGTCTTGCCTTCCAGTCTGTGAAAGAATCAATTTTCTATGACAGGTTGAAGATCTGATCAAGAAGAACCAGGGGAAGCAGTTCATGCACAGCGATCACCTGGGCTACATCCTGACGTGCCCGTCCAACCTGGGCACCGGACTGCGCGGCGGCGTCCACGTCAAGCTCCCGAAGTTGAGCGGCGACAAGCGCTTCGATGACATCCTCAAGAAGCTTCACCTGCAGAAGCGCGGCACTGGCGGTGTCGACACGGCGTCTGTTGGCGGTGTTTTCGACATCAGCAACAGCGACCGTCTCGGCTACTCCGAGGTAAGAGTAGAATGTGAAATCTCACAGCTGTGAATGGACCGTCCTTCTGTACGGTCTGCAGAAAGACTGCACGCAGATGTCATCTGTTCAACTACAGAACTGAAAGGCGTGTTTCTCCGCTGAATCAAACGCATCATCTCTGAACTCGTGAAACCATTGTCGTGACAAGCTCAAGTCTTCACCAAACGATTTGAGCCCTGATCTTTTGTCTCGCACAAAGACACACCACATCTGGTCTGGTTGCAGGTGGAGTTGGTGCAGTTCGTCGTGGACGGGGTCAATCTCCTCGTCGAGATGGAGAAGAAACTGGAAAAGGGCGAGTCGATCGACTCGCTCATTCCCAAGTAAATCCTGCAGCCGCAACTTCTGCAAATTCCAGCACCAACCAACCAAGGATGCATGCCCTTCTGTAGGCGTTTGTACTGACTTCAGTGTAACGTTGCCAATAATCTTGTTGACTAGATTTCATATCAGTTTTTGATATGACTTTTAAAATCAGTGGTAGTTCGAACAACCCCAATATCGTGTACATTCAGTACCAAAGAAATCGCAAAGTGCACATTACGTTCGTTCCCGGTTCACTAGTCGTTGATTTTTCTTCGATTTCAAAAGTTGTTGCGGAAAAATTTCCAACTTGAGAGATGAGATGGATGGACGGACAGATTGTCTCGAAACTGAAAATTGCAGAAAATTGTGCCACATAACGTGGTCTTTCTTTTCAGCATTTCATTTCACTCTGCAAATGGTCGGAACAATCTAACACTTTTGTTTTGAAGCGAAGATCTGAGTTTTGTTGCGTGAATCTTCTTGCTCTTCCTGGCATTTTTGTGAAACATTGCGTCACAAACTGGAGAGATCTGTTGACAAATTTTGCCCTGCAGCCAAATTGTTGTATTCTGGTGGAATCTCAATAAAGTTGGAAAAACGAAATGTCTGCATGGTTTTAAGTTGTCGCTGAAGCCCAGCCCTTTAGTTGCAATTCGACAGGTAAAACTACACCGGTACAGATGTGCGAAAATGTGAGAAAGATCGAATCTGTTCGAACGATTTGCAGCAGCTCGAAGACATTCGCATCCTCAATGTTTGACGAGCAAATTAGTCGAGCACGCAATGCCTTCAGGGAGAAATGCAGACAAATTGACCTGTCAACGACTTCTCCATTCACACTCGAGAGACAATCGCTGACACTTCCGTGCCTCCGATCCAGTTGCACGAAGTCGTGTCTGCAGGCGTTGGTTGCAGCCAGCTTCTTGTTTCCGCAAACTAGATCAATAAAAGGGAGGGTAACTGCTCACACAAATTGCCATGGCAACCACTACGCAAGAGAACTTAGCATCACAATCCTCACCGCTGCTGGCATCAAGGTCATAACGGCGGTACAAGCCAGACCACCCCGGCCACAAATTTTAACACCAGCATCGTTGTGCGTGTGCTCGTTTGTCTACAATACTGCTCGTCTGTCGAACAGATCTGTGTTCATCCCGCCTCAACAAGCCACGATTTGTACATTTTCATGACATTATAGGATTGAGTCTCAGACGCTTCAATCCAGCACAGGTTTCTCTGCCACGAACATATCATAGACTGAGCTGGGTGTCAGGTGAGTGCAGTACTTGCGCATTTTGTTTCAATCACACGCCTGATTTAAAACCTCTCCAAGAGAGATCCAAGAAAGCGGTGCACTCGGGGCCAATGTGAAACATGCACAGTCATTCTTTGCGTGAAAATTGGTATGTTCCGTGCACGTTCCCACCCAAGATTCACCTTCGCTGTGATTTGTGCACCAAAGCAATCAATTTTACAACCGGTCCAACCACCTCGCAATGAAACCAGCTTTTGAAATTTTGATTGGGGCTTCCAAATTCAACTGCTTTGTATTCAACGAACACGTACGTAGCGCTCTCTTTCTCTCTCATTCGATGCTCACGGCAAAATTAGGCCAATGTCTCGACACCAGAAGCTGCCACTTGCGCTTAGCAATGCCATGCACAATGCAGCTGCCCCAATAACAGATTCGATACGCCTCCCCACCACATCGACACACATTTACCGCTCTGTCAACATCATACATCACCAATCCCAGGGTTCCATGTGAATGTGCACCGAGTTTGTTGTGTGTCACACACCTCAAAAGGAGAAACATTGCAAGATCTTTGCATGCACGCTTGGAATTTTCTTCGAAACACACACAAAAGGAAGTCTTGAAACACACGAAGTTCACTCGTTCAAAGGTCGTCGATCCAACAGGTAAATTCTTCAGTCCATCAGCTGTTTTGAGAAGCCACGGGGCGTCTGGGGGACAAGGCCACAGTGCCCTTGAAAATTCCGCAAAACTTTGTGCCAAAGAAAGGTGGTCAGGCTGGACCGAAAGTATGCAATTCATTTTTAGCCTTTTCCGAACGTCATGCGAGGGTGATCAGATGCTTTTCGCACACGACAGACTTTTCACAAGAGAGAATCTGGCGTGCATTTGTTTTGACACATTCAGTTAGCAACTAGTGGCCTTTCGCCTCAGGCGCGCTCAGTGTTGCTGTGCTGCTCAGAACCGTGCAACTCGCATACTGTGCTGGGTGGACGCTTCTGCAATACACTTGCACATCAGGCGGAGACAACTGGACAATTCCGGCACTTTTCCCGTGTTCGCAGTTGAATCAGGATGAGGAAGGCACTGGCGGCGGCGGTGACGGGGGCGGCGGTCGGGAGCTACGCCATGTACAGACGCGGATCGGCGCCAGCGGCCGAGGTGCAGGCGCGCTGCTGGACGTCGTCCGGACACCTCAAATACCCCGCCTCCTCCAACTTCCCCGACCTCTCCCAGCACAACAACGTCATGGCCAAAGTCCTCACCCCCGCGGTAAGTTTGTTGTTTGCTTTCTGTCTGCAAGTTTGCGTTAAGAATTTGCGTACTCGACGCCGGGAAAACTGGACACACTGGTCGACGCTGTCCTTTCGTATTTTGTTTCTGCGAAGACTTTTCTGCAAAAGATGGGAAATGGGCAAAGGAACGCATCTCCAGAAAGTCTTCCGAATTCTTGCAAGTTGTTTCTTTCACGAAAACTTCTGGGAAAAGATTTAATGAAAAGACCTTCTTTCAACCTTGAATAGGCAATGATTCATGTCTTCAGTACGGCACACACCGACAGCGCTCGACACTGTTTGACAATGACGAGGAGAATCAGAGCTGAACGGCCTCCCTTTCTTGTCGCGGCCCGGCCGTGAGCGACAGTCTTCAGTACACAAGTACAAAAGCGAAATGAGCGCCTGCGATGGTGTTGCAGATGTACGCGAGACTGCGCGATCGCATGACCCCGAATGGTTGGTGCCTGGATCAGTGCATCCAGACCGGAGTGGACAACCCCGGACACCCGTTCATCATGACCGTCGGGTGTGTGGCCGGCGACGAGGAGAGCTACGAGGTGAAAATCACACTCGAATTTTATCTGACCGCAGTCCCTTTCCAACCCTGTCCGACAAGGGTCGGGGACGGGTCACACCCGAGAGTAATCTGAACCTTTGAATTGTTTCAAATCCTCACTCCCTCTCAGCGATGTAAAGTATCACCAAATGAGACCGCGTTCTCCGAGCTTCAATTGGTCGAACGCACACGTACTCACACGCACGCACATTGCAGGTATTCGCGGAGATGTTCGATGCGGTGATCGACGCGCGACACGGAGGCTACAAACCAGGCCAGATCCACCCGACCGACCTCGACTCTTCCAAGGTAACGACACACACTCGAGGCAACTTGCACACTCAACCGTGAGCACTTCCACAGCCTCAGTTTCAGAAAGTGAATCAAGTCAGGAAGTTTCCGTCGTTTGTCATAATGTTCAATGCGCGTTTGCAAACACAAAGTTCCGCCACGATTTTCATTCCCGACTTGATGTCCAATCGCTGACACCACGACCACCAATCCACATCGCCAACTCAATTTCCACCATTTTGTGCGCTTGGTGGATTCTAATCAAGAAATTCAAACCAGTGTTGCTGAGTGAACTTTCAGTGAAACCGTCAGTGTCAAACTGTCTTCACATCGCAGTACAAATTTCCACTGCCTTTTTCTGTACAGATCCGCGGCGGGTACTTCGACCCCAACTACGTGCTGTCGTCGCGCGTGCGCACGGGCCGCTGCATCCGGGGCCTGTCGCTGCCGCCGGCGTGTTCGCGCGCGGAGCGGCGAGAGACGGAGCGCGTCGTCGTGGAGGCGCTCGGCAGCCTGTCGGGCCAGTTCAAGGGGAAGTACTACCCGCTGAGCGGCATGACCGACGCCGAGCAGGAGCAACTCATCAACGTGAGTACATGTTGTACTCGTCAGCTTTGCCTTTCCCCTTTACTCACAGATATCTTGACTGCCGGAACTCGCAATCAAATGCAAAATCATCAATGGCCAATGTTCAGCAAACAGATAAGGTTGCACAACCATAGCAAAAACGTTTGAACCAACCAAAGGGACAGTCAGAGCAGCTTTGAATCCAGCGAGCCATTCGTGATGTCCAGTCAGTTGACTTTTGTTTCAATACCCTCTCCTCGGACTGGACCAAGCCGAACCTATTTTCTGTTGCAGGACCACTTCCTGTTCGACAAGCCGGTCTCGCCGCTGCTTCTCGCCTCTGGCATGGCTCGTGATTGGCCCGATGCACGAGGCATCTGGCACAACGAGAGCAAGACTTTCCTCGTCTGGGTCAATGAAGAGGACCACACCCGCGTCATCTCCATGGAGAAAGGAGGCAACATGAAGCGCGTCTTTGACCGCTTCTGCGATGGGCTGAAATTGGTGAGCAATGCACATCTTGTCCAATGTTTGACAGTTCTATGCACCCACTTCTGAACAGTTCCAGGAGTGCAAAAAGTTTTGCCTACAACTCTCACGAAAGTTCTTTTGCGTTTTCAGGTTGAGAAGAACATCCAGGCTAAAGGCTGGGAGTTCCAATGGAACCCTCATCTCGGCTACATTCTCACCTGTCCCAGCAACCTGGGCACAGGGCTCCGGGCCGGGGTGCACGTGAAGCTGCCCAACATGGGGAAACACCCGCAGTTCGACGAGATCCTGAACAACCTTCGCCTGCAGAAGCGCGGCACCGGGGGAGTCGACACCGCCTCCGTCGGAGGAGTCTTCGACATCAGCAACAGCGACCGGCTTGGGAAGTCTGAGGTTCGTTTTCACGCACTTTCTGATGACACACACTCTGTCTGACAGCGCTTTGAAGACGAGATGCGTCTTGCCTGATGACACAACGAATCATTCCTCGTGGAAAGTCAAAAACTTTCTGAACAGGCGCACCGTTCACTCAAGTCTCGCCGCAACACGCAACTGCGCGATCCGCACAATTCGAATCTACGTCCGTCACAAGCTGCTTCCTTTCTGCAGCAACTATGCACAATGGTGTTGCACGTCACGTTTGTTTTGCATGTCACCAGGTGGAGCTGGTGCAGCTGGTCATTGACGGCGTCAACCTCCTGATCGAGATGGAGAAGAGGCTGGAGAAGCGCCAGTCCATCAGCAGCCTGATGCCGGCGCCCAAGTAAACCCGTCAAAACCTCACCAACCGAACCAACCAACCACAGCTGGCGTCGACACAGAGAAACATTGCAGACCGGTTCTCAATGTAGTTATGATTCCTGGAGGCTCGTGGATATTGCCTGACGTTTGGTGCTGAGCAGATGGATATGAACAAAGTGTGTGTTGGGGGGGGGGGGGAAACACTGATTGAACTGAACGTGATCTACTGTCCGAACCAGGCAGCTACGTCACACAAGTTTTCAATTTCCTCCTTGTTTTGAACGTCATTGAGGGAGCATCCAGACATCAGGCAAAATTCACGCTTCTCCACCTGTTTAGCACATTTTTTTGTGTCTGGGTTCGTTGTATTTTCACATGTTTTCTTATCACAGATGTGTTCAATGTGAAGTCAACACGACAAAATTTTTTTTTTCCGACCAGTCCAGAAACATTTGGCTCGGACGTGTGAAAACAAAACCAAGATTCAAGGCCCCAAGATTTTTACACGCACAAGGACACTTGACTTTTCGTTGCACACATCTGTTCTATTTTAGCATAGACTTTTCAACAAAATCACTAATTGTTGCACGCGTCGCGTTTGGGAAGTAAATGGCCACGTTTTGCCACATGTTGAATCTTCAGATGTTGATGAAAGAGTTTTGGCGAAAGATTTTTATCATTGAAGGTTTTTCATCAATAAAGGTTTTCAAAGCTTTTATGGAAACGAAGTTTCGAACTTTGGTTCTCATTTACGACCGAGGAATCTGTCAGATGGTTCTGAAACGCTACTGTTGGAATGTTTTGGTATCTAAATGCCTCACACTTACATTCACTGCCCGCGTTTGGAACGTTTGCCGCGCCCCTTGCCTTTCGCACGTCCACGCAGCGTTGTGGCGTCGACCTCCTCCTCCTGTATGACGTCATCAGTGTGCGTCCGCGTTCCTCCCCGCACGCGTCTATGCCCTCTTCTTCTGGGCACCTCAGCACCGTCCTGCACTTCCTGCTTGACGTCATCAGTTGACACGAGCGTCTCTCCACGTCCACGTCCCCTCCCCCTGCGTCCTTGTTCCCTGCTGCGACGCGCCCCAGGGACGGGACTCGGGGCTCCACTCGAAGAGTCCGAACTCCTGTCGGACGATCCCTGCTTCATGAAGGACTTCTTGACACCGCTGCGGGTGATGCCTTTCAGAGAATCATAGTTTCCTGGTTCCATGTTGAAAAGAGTATCCCAAGATGGCTTTCTCTTTGCTGGCGTTTTGTCTTCAGAAGTGGAAGGTTCCGCATTGAGACCCGACGCATTGAGCGGTTTCAAGGTAGGTTCTCTGGAGCTGCCTGGATTCATGTTCAATCCTTCTGCGACGGGAGGCGCTGTAGTTTGACGCAGATCATCTGGCGTCAAATGGCCGGTTTCTGGGGTCGACTGCGGCCACACAGTATTGGACGCACCTCCCGACATCCCATGTCGTTCCCCAGTGGACGGAATCACGGTTTCGTGCTGTTCGTTCATTGACGCAAAGCTTGAGCGTGGAATGGACGGTGCATCGTCGCGCGGCAATGCGGACGGCGAAATTTCCTCCCGGGCCCGAACAGGAGCACTCTGATCAACCTCTGAATCGGACAACGTCAGATAACGCTGTGTGTCGGACGGAGTGACGTCAGGCTGTGCGTCCGGTAGCGCAAGGTCAGGCAGCCAGTCCTCGAGTTCTTCATCAAGTTCATTGTCAGGTTCTTCTGAATTGATGTACTCGTCAGATTCTTGGGAACTGGACGACGCATTTTGATCTGCTGTCCTGGTTGGAGAGACGCCTGGCGTCTGAAAGTGCTGCAGTGAGGACCGTGCGGGCGACGGGCTGCTGTTTGTGGAGACGGAGGGGACGTTGGTCCCAAGACGTGTACTCGCAACTGGTTGTGGACCGGAACTCGCAAGGAATTCCCGTGTCAGACGCTTGGCAGCTGCTGTCGATTCTGCAGAAAAGGAAAACGTGATGTTTGACAGGGTTTAATCCTTGGTGGCCTGCAGATCGTGTTTCACATCACGCACATTATTTTTCACGTCACTCGTTTGCGCAATCTCACGCGCTCTGCTTTGCCAACAGAAGGATATGGTGCCAATCAGCATCAGTATTTGAAAGTGAGATGAGTGTGGGAAAGAATTTACTCGCTGGGCGGTGTGGCGCTCTGTTCGAAGACGCTTCATCGGACGAACTGAGTTCCGCATTCCGTGACAGAGGCACTTTCGTCATGCGGAACCTGGACAGATACAGAAGCAGGTTTAACATTCACAAGTTTCTCGAGCACATGCTGTCATGCATGGAGGCATTTCCTTCAGTTTTCCAAATGCTACGTACCGATGAGAACAATCCCCGAACTTTTTGACGGACAACACGCCGTACGCCTGGTCCTTTTGGGTTCCGTCGATCGTCACACAACTTCCAATTTCAAAGCAGTTGAATCGGAGCTCAGGAAATAATATCCGGGTGAAGTCGCAATGTTGACCTCCACCCAAGAGGACGATATCCAGCCACTCAGGCAGTGAAGATCGGACTTTGGATGTGACACTGTCGTAAATATTCTCTGTGCAGTAGTGGAGCACCAGAATACTGCACCAACATTTGTCAGCAGGTGGTGGGCGCAACTCGACGTCCGCAGCAGTGAATGATTCATCACAGTTCACCATGTAAACGGCCACGTTCACGTCGTCCTTTTCAAACAGCATCGCAGGAAGAGTTTCACTGCCAACGTCAGTCGCCACGAGACATCCTCCCAGTTGCGCTGGTCCACACATACTCTGCAGGTAAACTGTGAGGCTCTGCAGTTCCTGCAGTGAGTGAATCCTTGTGCACAACACCCTAGATCTGGTGCTGCTTTTCAGATCCACGGGGCGCTCTGAACACAGAAGATTGACTGCTTTGACAGTTTTGTCAGTGAGTGTGTAGATTCCAGTTTCTGACGGCTCCAGCAACTCGCTTCCGCCTCGTTCCACCAAGTTTGAGAACAAGTTACCAGCGATGAGGATGAGATCGATCTGGTTGTCTGGAGCCGTTGCTGTTTCCCGAATGGTGTTCCACGCCGCGTCTGGGCTGTTCACTGCGATAAATCGGTCCCATCCCAGCTGAATGTCGGCGGCCACGAGGATGTTGCAGGCCATGTTCACGATTTAGCTTCGCACAGGCGCAGCACTGAACTTTCTGAATACAAGAAAGAGCCTGAAACAATCGCCACCGAGTGGTCGCTCCTTCTCGGTTGTGGTAACCTCTGATCACTGAACAGCTGCCACTACAAGACAGTGATCACCCCTGATCACCATCCATTCGTGGCTTCTCAGTGGTGATCAGGGGAGATCACTGCCGACAAAGACCTCGATTGTGGTCACTCCACCCCCTGAGGAAATACTCGACAGTTCAGGTGTCACAGAAAATCTGTTGAAATTTCAACACGAACAAGTCGGCTTCCCACCCTGCAACAGTGAATAAATACTCACTTGGACGGCGCAGTTGTTCAGACAACTCACTGGCAGATTTGCAGTCCGAAGGACATGTATTCAAACCCCACGAATCGGTCAACCATTTTTGTGTCCAGCAAGATCTGAACGCTTGTACGTCTGGTCTCAATTCTGCCTCCGGCATCAAATCAACGTTGATAAAAAAACACCTGTCATTCTCATTGCGGACAACGACAGAAAGTGGGGCGAAACACACCCGTGGTTATTCGACGCCATAGAATCTAATAATGTCACATGACTTGACTGATAACGGCGCGAGAGATACATCTTCACCTGTACGAAGTCGGTTTTCTGTCACAGAATTGTCCAAAATGCAAACAAAATTGTAAATTGCAAAACACTCAAACGAAAACGTGTACTTTGAAGAATTTTAAAATTCATTTTGTCGCGACTCCACGTCAACAAATCAAACGTGTTCACAAGTCCAGCAAGTCTCTCTGAACCCAACAACTGATCTGCAACCAGACTTCTGCAACACATATTGATGAAATTTGTTCGAAAATGACTGAAAACGGTTTGGAAGTCCATAATTGCTTGCAATTGACTGATGTTTCCGCGAGACGAAACGTGTCCAGCTAAAGTTCAAGCTGTGGTACACCTCTACGGCGTCGAAATCGCAAGTGTTCTGACAAGTAGCGCATCCCCATGAGGAAAAGAATTCTTCCAAGAAAGCGTGTCTGTCAAACAGAACTTGATCCACATCCTTCCCGCAACAAACATGCGCATGCACCAAGACTAGCCTCGTTTTGGCTGCAGAGTCAGTGCTGTTCTCGCCCCGCCGAGCCTCAGGAGGTTCATCTCCTCCGTTTGCCTCTCGGCGGCGCCAATTCTTCCTCGTCGTCATCGCTGTCAAACACGACGCCGCCTCGTTTGCGCCCACCGCGGGAGGGCGCTGTCGCCGCCCGCCTCCCGGTGCCGTTCCGACTGGTTCCCGGGCGGTAATCGTCGTCGTAGTCCACGATGATGCCGTCATCAGAATCAGAACTGCAACAAGTTCCAATCTTGTTTTCTGGTTGTTGCACTGCCCTCAAACTGCACGACTTTGATGTTTGATTGCAACCCAACAAAGAGCGGCGCATCTGTTTTTGTTTGCAATATGTTCTCATTCACCTGCGACTGCGTTTGTTTCTGGCGGCGCCCCGTCCGCTGCGGGCTGTGTCGTCGATGATGACGGGCGCCTTGCCTCCGCGGCCCCGCCCTCCTCCCCGCGCACCGCGCCCTCCGCCCCGCGAGCCCCGCCCGCCGCGCGCACCCCGACCTCGCCCACGCGCCGGGGTCGGTGCAGAGGACGTGGACGCGTCGTCATCAGAGTCTGGAAAATCAGTCAAACTTGACATCACAAATGTCGTTTGCCGAACTGCAGCTCAAATCCTTCCGTGGTGCATCTTGACACAATGAAGATTCTGAATGTGGGGCCAACAAACGGCAAGACGAACAACATATCGCAACAATCATGCAAGAAAGTTTTGACAACAGAACAGAATTCCAAACAACTTTACCCCTTTGCGCATCTTCTTCCAAATCTCAACAACAAAAGGTGTTTGTATCTGACACAGGTCGTTGGACAACTGGACCAGAAAATGACAATCACAGTTCTCCGCAGTTTTGTTCCCACGCTCTTCCAAAATCGATGTGAAAGCGCCATCTCCCTGATGTTGGTGCGACCAACCTGGACACCAGTGTCACCCTTGTACCCACTCGATTGGTCTTGCACCACGGAAACTGATCTCACCGAAGTCGTCATCGATGGAGTTGCGGTTCTCACGCGCCTTGCGCAGCGCCTCGCGCACCTCGGCGTCCTCCTCCGCCTCGTCGCCGCCGTCCGCGCCGCCCCCGCCGCCGCGTTGACGCCGCCGCTCCTTGTACTTGATGACCTCTTGCTCGATCTCCTCATCCGCCGTGTTGCGCTGTCTCAGGTGCGTCTGCGCAGGACAAAACAGTGCAGATCTCACGCAGGCTCAAGTCTTCAACGACCAAAACGTGCTCCTCTGTTTCACCATTTACACACCTGTGTTTTCTGCAGCTGGTACTTGACGAGCTCGGCAATGGCGGCCGTCTCCTCCTTGTCGACGAACTCCTTGACGGCGTCACCCATCCCCTTCTCCGTCAACACCATCAGTTGTTGATTCTGCGCAAACGACGAAAACTGAGTGAACAACCCAAGGCAACGGAAATGTCAGTTTTACCATTTCCCGGTGTTTTGACAGTGACGCAATTCAAGCAGGAAGAATGTGGTGTTTCAAAGATAACACGTTCGCAGCGCTGCAAATCGAAGATAACAGCAGTCAGTTTCGCTTCAGGTCAAAGACAGATGAAGTTTGACTCACTGGATCGCATTTATTGAACCACTCTCGGACCATGTCCTCGACCCCGGCGCTGTCCAGACCCTCGGGCTTGAAGTCCGACAGTGCTTCTTTGTCTGTGGGGAACAACGTGAACAAGGTCACATGAAAGGATTTTTCCAACAACACTACCAACCCATTTTTCTTCAGTTGCAATTACAACTTCCGACCAAAGTACGTGACGCAACGTCCAAGTCGTTCTAACTTTATCGAATCCCTCTTTTGTCCACATCAAGTACGCCCTGTGCGGAACTGGTCTCCGTGGAGTAACACCGTGACAACACGAATCAGTACTCGCCTCCAACCGCACCTCCCGTGTTTCTTGGTTGCGCCTTCTTGCGTTGGAAGAAAATCACTTCTTTTGGGTTCGCCACCTTGTCAACAAACTTTTGTCCGAACCTGCACAAGAATTGAATTCCACGTTCACACAAGAATCTGTGTCACTCCTTTGCGAATTATCTGCTGCACAATTTGCACAGAAATACAACTTTAGGAAAACGACACCTGAAGGTGTTGAATGGTTCGAAGCCTCCATTGTAGTCGACGCGGATTCTGATGAGGGGTTTGTCTGGCTGCCTGTCCCCAACCCGCTCTGACTCTGAAAGTCCCAGAACACATTTAATTACTTCACAGGCTGGCATGTGCAATTCCTCACTGAAATTCAAACCTCAGACCTTCCACGACCAACTGGAAACACCACCTCCGAGCACATTCTCTGGTGTCCAGCAATGTTTCCCTCAGGCAGGCCCAAATTGACGAGACACCACCACCTGGACATCCCACCCAGCGACGCAGTCGTGGCACAGGGGTTGCTCGCTTGAAAATCTGTCTCTCAATCAAAGCATCTGACGCACCGGCCTTGGCGACGAGCGCGTCCACCTTCTCCATGCAGTAGGCCTCAGTCTTCCTGACGACGTCGGGATCGTCCGGATCGAGGGACGTCTCGCTCAGCACCACGTCCTCCATGTGGAACTGCCGCACCGACTCCAGGCGAATCTGTGCGGCGGAGCAAGCCACTGGACTCCAAACAGCCAAATTGGCTCCAAACACATACGAGCACAGGGAGAAAATCGGACGTGTTCAACACTTGAACCAAACACATCCAATGTCTGTTTCACCGGCAGGCAACAGTGCACTAGAAAATGTGACAACAAACCTTTTTGATTTTGAAGTCCTTTCCTTTGATGTAGAGGAGTCCGACATGCTTTTCCCTCGTCTCTGCTTCGCTGAGTGACGTAGCGATGGTGCTGCCCGGCTGCGTGATGTAGAAGCGCTGCTCCCCATTCCACGCTGGTTCGATCTTGCATTCGTGTTCGTGACCCCAAAACACCAAGTCCAGGAAGTCATGCAGGAACTGCTCGGGAATGTAGTTTGTCTGTCCGTGTTTCGCTCTGTTCTGGTGAATGACGAATATGTTGAACCAATCCTCCTGCGCCTCTTTTGGCCGCAGCATACTCACATTCTGGGACACAAACATTCTGTGCAAACGTTCGTCTCTGATCGAACCCAGGCCGTACAAAGCCAGTTTGGTTGTTCCCTTCTGTAACAGCAACGGGCTGATGTTGATGTTCTCCAAACTTGTGTACTTTCCAAAATAGTTTATCAGCCCAGCACAGCTGAGCAAGTCCAGGGAACACAAGTTGCCTTGACCTGCAGGATCGTCGTGGTTACCATGAACCGAGAACACAGGGATAGAAACGTTCAAATTGGGATCCTCATAGTTTACTGAAGGGAATGCAGTGTGACCAAAGTTCACAGACTGATCACTCACAAACTCGACTTGACAAGGCTTGTCACCCATACAGTACTTCCTCAAAAGTGACATGACGCCGTGAACTGATTTCCTGGACGGCTTGTTTTCATGAAACAAGTCACCACCGAACAGAATGAAATCCACATCATTCTTTTGTCCTATTTCCAGGACTTCTTCGAACGTGTTGAGAGAGTCGTTGCCCCGAACTGTGTCCTTCTCCATGTAACCAACATGACAGTCGGTGGCTATCAGGATTTTCATCATATTCTCTTCGTCTGCCATCGTGCGAAAGTCACTTTCACCTGTGAGGACAAGAAAGGATTGTGGATGCGCAATCTGTTTGATTGGTGAAATGTTTGACAGGGCTCTGAAGTTGGTGCCAACCACCTCGATGCAATGTTTAGACCCAATGGTGAACTTCCGTCTGTCAAACAAGTCAAAACTTGACAAAATGCAAAAATCACAACTTTCAGTCACCTGCGGGTGCACAGCTTATTATCGCTCAACGAAGTGCTTTGCGTGTCAGTTCTACACAACAACGTGTTCAACGGATAAACACTGGTCGTCTAAAATTGAGCAATGACACAATCTATGTTTGCCAATTGTGCTGCGAAACACAAAACTGCTGACAGGAAAAGTTTGGAGGAGGATGGCGGGTAACGTGCACCGAATACCGCAGGTGGCGCTGCAGTCACTTCCGGTCCCTGGATCGCCATAGCAATTGTGACAACAACAGGAAACGAGGAAGCTGTCAAAAACTTTTGAAAGTTTTTAAAACTTGGATAAGCAAGCCAGAAAGTCATCCAATGGCGAGTAAAGCAACTTTTTAGTGTTGAAGTACGGATTGGCCGACCTTTTGTGCTAAATTAAGCATTCAGGTGAAGATGAACAGCATTTTTGTGTTGGATGAAAAGTTTGTGCAAACAGCTTCACACGCGCGTGTGGATTGCAACAGACCTGCTGTCCAGTTCAGTCAAGAGTTCTCATCCGCGGTGATATTTGTGGAAATAAGAATAATTAGGCAGTGTCTGATCAACACAGTGTTTCTTTTTCTTTCACATCTGCTCCTTCGCGTGCAGCAGTGTGTAGATGTCTTTCTTGTGACGTGACTCCGACGGACAAAACCTGCGCTTGGAGAGTCAATTGACAGGGCGAATGTTTCTCTGCTTCGCGTTTGCGCACTTGAGTTCAACGTAAATTCGTTCTCATCTTTCTTGTACAAGCAGTTCTGACTTGAAAGGGAACACGTCAACAAAGACAATGGGTGAGAAAGGATTTTCGAAGTCGGATATGGAAAGAGTTGGACTCTTCTCAGAGCCGGGATACGTGACAATAAACGACACATACAAAGGATCTCGAGCAAGTAAGTTTCCCTGTAACAAGTTATTTGAAAGAGGAAACGGCAAAATTCCAGTCCTCGAGTTGAGAAAGTGCATCTCAAGTGACCAGTGGGGTACCAAGAATGAACATTGAAGGTGTGTGTCAGCCAAACGGCGCAGGACGTTTGATAACAGTCTGTTCAGAAACGGTTGTCGTCAAAGACAAGTGCATGTGTTTCTTGTCCTCCAGAGACTGAACACAGTGAAGAAACGCGTGTTGTGCAGCTGAAAACCAGCAAGGCCCAAAACACTTTGAATTTTTTTTGTTTTCAGAAAGCTTCAATGAATCCGCTTCGAAAGGAAAGCAACTACTGCCAGGAGGAAGCAAGTTGAAGTCCGCCCATCAGCATGGCTACTTCAACTCAAAATTTGAAAGAGTTTTTGAAGGAGAAGCTTACACGGATGCAGTCAAGGTCCGAAGGCAATACAGAATCAGAGAAGCCAAGAAAAATGTTGGCAAGTCTTTTGTGCCATCCAGCACTTCCCAAAAACCGTAAGTCCAGCTCAAACTCTGTTGTTCCTTCCGCGAAATAGAACCCACGGGAACATTTTGGAAAACCAGGCTTCCAGAAGCCGTGGAAAGAGAGTTTATTGATGGAATGAAAAGAATCGTTCAAACCCCGATTGTTCACTGTTGCCAAGTGGTGTACTTGGATTGATTTTTTGGGGGAACAACAAGAAAGCTTTGGCCTCATCTCGGCCAATCAATAAACACTGTAATTGTGAACGATTTTATTTGGGGACGCATGCAAAGTACTCAGCGAGTTATTCTCATCAGTCGGTGACAAAAGTCGTTCAGTTGTCTTTGACACGAATGAAGAAAGTTGAAACAAATCCGTCTCGTCACCTCGGAGCCACAATGTGGATCTTGTTGAGTTTCAGAGATTCAGGAACAACCATGTTGAAATTTCGCTGCTTGTGTCATTTTGCCGTAAAGTTCACTGATCAATGTGCTCCTCGTGACATCTTTTCTGCAGAGTGGGTTTGGGGAATCACTACGGCACATTCTCAGGCCCAGTTGGAGCCTTTAGCCCAGCATCCAAAGAAGCCCCACCCTACAAGGCGCCTGGGAAAAACTTCTACACAAATCCCGGCAAGAAAGGAACTGGTTTTGGGTTCGTCATTCTTTTGCATCGCAAAACAGAACCTAAGAATTTCATGAGCCTGTTGCAAAATCCTTGGAGCTGTGTGGTGACATGAAAGTGACCGAAGGTCGGTACTGACGAGAATTTTTGTCTGACATTCAGATATGTTGGTGTTACGTTGGGAAGTTACAGCAAGTACGCCTCGGACGAATACGACAGAGCAAAAGCCATCCGCAAAGTGTGTTTCTCAGCTGTGTCAAAATTTAACTTTTGCTTTCAACAGCATTCGTTCCATTGAACCTTGTTTGACTGACAATTTTGTCTTGCAGCAAGACGATGAGAGAAGCAAAAAGATGATGAAGGGAGGCGCCTTCAGGCTGAACATGCATTCGGTGGATTATTTCGACACAAATCCGTACAAATCCGACAAGCCTCTTCCGCCAGTCAAATCCTCGTCCGGTACCAAGAAGAACCTTCAACCCTTCCGACCCACTCACCCAGGGAGAAAGGTGCGAGCACATTTCACACCGCATGCTTGTTCCGCGACAGTTCGATCAAGTCGAAGAACGAGGGTTGTCCAGAATGCACACGTTGTACACGTACAATTTTCAGCCGGGAGGTATGCACGCCGGAACATTTGACCCATACCCCTCCCACTCAGCCGAACCTTACGGGGTCGTTTCGAAGAAGCCCTCTGTCGCCGTCAACAAATCGGGACGAATCTTCTTCCCAACACCAGGCCCCAAATCTGCACCGCAGAGCTCAATAGTCAACCACAACGTGATGAGGTGGGTTCAAGAACGTCTCAAGCACCAAATGTCCAACACGAAGCCCAGCACAGCTTTGTCCGAAAATAACCTGACTCGTGCACAGATAAGAACACAACGACGGCAGTAAATTCAGGAAATCACCAAATTGGACCTTGCCTTTGTCAGACAAACAGTGCAGAAAGCAATTTGTGTTCTGTCGCTGAGACATTTGAACATGCCTTCATCTGAACGTGTCAAAACAATTTTTGGCGTCAAGTTCCATTTTCTTCTTTTTCAGGGAAGTCAACGTCAACAACTACAAGAACGTGTCCGCTGTTGTGTACACTTACTGAGCTTTTGTGCCACAGTTCGTAGATCACAAACTTGGCTGGCACAAATCCTGCACATTTGGATTGTTTGCACCCCTCCGCCAAATGGTTTCAAAAACAGTAGAGACTCATCTTGACAGAAACTGCAGTTTACTTCAACCCTGCATTTTCCTCCAAAGAGAACAAATGGCCACGATACCCAGGAGATTCCTTGGATCGTTTGACATTGATTTCTTTACCTGTTGCTAAAAAAGAATGGAACGTTTACCCGAATAAAATATTTATAAACAAATCCAGTGTATCGATCATTTTCCATTCGTTCGCCTTCGATCCAACGCTTCTGAAGTCAATAAGTCGGCTTCAAGTATGAGCAAGTTCAGTTGCGTCTAAAGTCGGCAAGATCCGGGCTCTGCAACCAGTGAACAAGAACCAGCGTCAGTCCTTTCGACCCGACACGAATTCTATAGCGCGCTGCGTCGCGGATTGCAAACAATGCACCGAGTTGTGACACACAACGCTGAAAAAATATCCTGAACGAGCTCCTTCATGCTTGAAGATTTATTGCTCTGCAAGACCTGTTTGGCTTCTGCTTCTGCACCCGCTCTGTAGACTCGTAACTTACAGGCAGCTTTCTACAAATTTACAACAATGAGCAAGCACCAATTCGATAAGAACGATGCAAATTACTCATCAGTGAAAGGCCGGAGTCACTCGAAAGCTGAAGGCTGTTACACTGCAATACAGACACAAAAGGCTGGAATGTCACACAAGACTTATCCCAGTGCAATGGAAGATCATATGCAATACATGCAGATATGGGGACACAATGGCGTTTTTTGCACCGCAATTTCCACTTTCAGACTGTTGAGGCACACGTTCAACAAGATAAAGTCGCTCCACTGAAGCTGCTTCGGCTTCGAAAAAGCAGCGCGACGCACGCGTGGAAGCAACAACAATTGAAATAACAAACACGACCACAGTCTCACGTATTCACGTGTCATCTACAGTCGAGAGGTACTTCGAATGACGCACATCCTGTTACCACTTCAGTGTGAAAAGTACCGCACAACCACTGCACACAACCAAGTTGGATTCACCCAAGCTCGAGTGCGGCACTACAGCTTTCTTTCGTGCCTCGTGTTGTTTCATCAACATTTGCAGACACTTCGTGACTAGAAAGCGTTCTCCCGAATTGTGCGAAGAGCTGGAGGCTCCATTGTGAGTACGGCTACGTTCTGAACAAGTCTCATCACTGTTTGGTTTGCTCGGCCCGACGCTGAGACGGTGGGAAACACGTCGCACGTTTTCCTCGGCTTCAGCTCGATCTGCTCCGTCACTCGACGTCCACATCGTCTTCCAATTCGTCATCGTCGTCGTCATCATCATCAACCTGCAATCGTGGATTTCGACTTTGACATTTGATGAATGAAAAAACCCCAAAAAATGTTTTTTCCCTTCACATGTTTCGGTACCCAATGTTGATAAAGTCCAACGTTTTGGTACAAAGGCCCTGCATCGATCATTCTGCGATACACTGTGATGCAGACACAAAAGGCTGGAATGTCACACAAGACTTACCCCAGTGCAATGGAAGATCATATACAATGCATATGTGTGAGACTCACCGGGTGACCAAGTTCGATGAGTTTCTCTTTGTAGGTCTTCATCTTCTCCTCCTGATCGGACAGCAGCACCATCAGGTCGTCCTGGTCGTGACGCAGCGTCTCCAGCTCCTCCTGCGCCGCGCGCTTCTCGTCCTCCGCGTTCAGCGACTCTTCCTCCAACTTCTGCACCATCAGAAACAAAGGGGGAGGGGATCGATCACATGTCTGGTGTGTGGCGAGTGATTTTCGGAATACCCAAAAGCTGTCCAAACTCGCGCACCTTCACTTTCTCCTCGAGCTCCGAGTTCTGTTCCTTGAGTTGCCCGAGTTGCCGCAGCAGCACGTTCTTCTCCTCGGTGGCGCCGCGCGCCGTCTCGTCCGCCGCCGCGGCGCGCGTCTCTTGTTCGGTGACGCGCGCCGCGAGCGCGTTTCGCTCGGCCAGCAGCGCCGTCGTCGCGCCCGCGTCGCTCCCTCCTGCCGCCCCCGACGCCATCGATTCTCTCTGCGCATGAACATCAGACACACCGATTGATTTGGCGCGCATTCTGCACAAAATTAGTTCGATTTGAAGGGACACTGACCATCACATTTTTTTCCAAAACCAAACGAAGATTCGAAATTTCAGCCAAAGCACCAGCCGCAAAACCAAAATGTCGTCCGGGTCAAAACGAATGTTCCCAGTGAGTCTGTCCGCTCTCAACAGTCGCACTCACCAGCAGCGCCATCTGCTTGTTGCTCTCCTCCAGCTTCCCGCGGTAGAGTTTCACCTCCTCGTCGCGCTGTGACGTGCGGCGCCGCGCCTCCTCCAGCTCCTGCGTCAGTCGCGCCACCGCCTCGGCCGCCGCTCCACCACCAGACGGCGCCACCGCTGCGGAGTCTCCATTTACTACGGCCTTCGCCTCCGCCACCGCAAGGTCACTTTTCTGGAAACAAGTTCAAGAGTGGATCTGTTGAAAACATATTTGGCACACCAACAACAAAAGGTTTGTGACGTGAGTAGTTTTCTCAGTTTGGTTCTGGCATCCATCTCACCAATTTGTGTATTTCCTTGTTGCTCTCTTCGATGTTTTTCTTGTAAGACTCGATTTCCTGTTGCAACCTGAGCGTTTCTGAGGGATCACCCGTTCCATTTGTCATCCCTGTAAAAAAGGACAAACTGTTGTTTGACCGGGGATTCGGGGCTCAAGGAACAAAGAAGAAATGTCAGCAACACGAGAAACACGCTGCACAGCTGAAATTCCGTCACCTTTCTGCGCTTTGAGCAGCGCGTTTTGGTCCTTGAGCAGCTGCACCTCCTGCGCCATCTCCTGCACGCGTTTGTCGTCTTCCTGGTGCTTGTTCTGCAGCGTCGACAACTCGTTTCGCAACGAATTCAACTGCATGTCCTGAAAGGAATTTTGTCAATTGAGAAAGTGATCTCAAGATCAGGCACAGGGTAGATGAAGAGACAAGAGCACAATGCGCACAAGACCAGCACGTCTCTGTTTCAAAGTGCCTCCTCGCTGCAGCAGACGGACGCACCTGCTCTCGGATCAGCCCCTTGTACTGCTCCACGATGTTGTTGTGCTGTCCGAGGGTCGTCTCCTTCTTCGGTTCGTTCTCGTCTTCGGGCGACAGAGCTTTGACCACGTCGTCTGCAAACAACGCGCCACCAACATGTATGGCATGTGCCAACAACTAAAGTTTCGTTGTTCTGCATCACATGTTTATGGTTGAACGTGATCTGTCACGAACATGAAAGTTGACCCCAGAGCAACCCACCCCACCCTGCGAAGGGATTCCCCATTGCCGTTTGCGTTCTACTCACTTTCCAAGGCTTTGAAGAGTCGCGTGAAGACGAAGTCGAAGAGCACTTCGTTGGGCTGTTTGACGTTGAGCTGCGGCTGCTTCGCGGTGCGGCTGTAGAACTCGTGTTTCGACACCTGGTTCAGTTTGTCGGAAAACGTCTCCAGCCCGATGCGCTTCTCGATGATTTGCTTCATCTGCTGCCTGAAAACGTGAACCCATACAATCATAACCACGCTGTGCAAGACAGCAAGAAGAAGAAGAATAGGATGAGTGCAGCTAAACAGCTAGCTGTGAACATCAGTCCCAAATTGATTCAATCTCAATCAGCTGGCTGTCAGTGTCACCTGTGGTAGTTCTCCACTTGGTCCTGGTTGTACAGGACGCAGATGCCCAAGAGGAAGGCGCAGAGACCCTGCACGAGCGCCTCGTTCTCGTCTCCCTCCGACGCAGAAACCTGTGAGATCAGCTGTGAACCGCAGAATCAAGGAAACGAGCGAGAACAAATATCGACAAAGCAATCCACCGCACAACGCAATCTGTTGTTTTCCAGACTCAACGTACGAACTCAAACTTCCATCCCAGTCCGTATCAGCCTGATGAATTCTTCGGTAGATACACAACAATCGAATCAACAGGTTCGGTCTGCAGAAAGAAAACCTTGTGACCTTTGTTGAGGAAGGACAAAATGGCAAAAATGGCGCAAAGGATACGAAAGGCACGTTGTTGGTGTTGTGAAGGAAATGCGTGACGGCGATAGGACACTTGGCGACCCAGTGACACAGCAGCATCAGCAGCCCGACCCGAGCCTGCAGCTTCGCGTCACCCTACAACGTGGACACGATCCATTATCGCCCAGCAACGTCAACAACATCACTCAACCCTTGCTTGTTAACACTTGCACTTGTGCGAGCTTCAGACACTTCCAAATTTCATGTCAACACACACGTACACACACACACACACACGCACGCACGCACACACACACACACACCTGAGCGAGGATGTTGCAGCACTGCTGCAGCAGCGACACAGGGGGATTGCCCAGACTCGTGGCCAGCTGGACGCGCAGCAGCTGCTCCTTCTGCGCCGCGTTGTCCTGGATCGAGTGCAGCATTGCGACGGCGGCGAACCACGACGACAGCGAGTCGGGGCTGAAGAGCCCGCCGCACAGCAGCTGCCCCGCCGAGATCGAGTTCACTGCGCGCGAAACGCGAACACGTCCATTTTCACGAAACAAAATTGCATTTTGCACACCAACAGTACAGACAACTTGCCGACCACCAAAGGTATGATCAACCCTCTGGCAGGTGTTAAAATCAGATTTTGACAAAACTTGCTCTGATCAACATTCTTGTGGCCAGCGTAATTTCAAAGGGGCGCGCGGAAAACACAAAGCGCGTACCATCGGCGGTGGACGGGAGGAGAGTCTGAACGATCTGCGACTGGCCGAGCTCGTTCTTGTAGAGGAAGGACTGGAAGCAGTAGAGCACGGCGCAGCGCAGGTAGAACGGCTGCTTCTCGTTCACCATCGACATGAGCAGAACCACGATCGCTGGCCTGCAAACAAACAGACCAGTCTGTGTGACAACCGGCCAAACTTCAAACTATCGCGTTTGCAGCACCCACCGCAACAAAAGACTTAACTGTTCACCGATGTGATCTTTCTGTCGCGATTGTCACAAGTGCACGAGAAGAGTGGTACTCACCGCGGTGGGCTGGAAGGCGCCATCACCGACGCGAAGTACTCCTGATTGTCCTCGTTCCCTCGAATCATCTCCGACACCGTGTTTATTGTCTGGAAACAAAGAGCACAGACACATACAGAACAAACACAGCGTGTTGCAGTTTCAACAGTTGAAATGTGTGAGACACCTTGAAATCGTTTGGTTGACACACTGAATTCAGAACCGAACCGCCTCATGTCTGACACAGAGCGGGGCTGTTCTCACCTCGGTGAGCACGTCGGCGGGGACGCCGCTCGCCATGAGGATGGTGCAGAGCTCGCGCAGCAGGCCGCACGAGTTCATCGTGCGCTGCGCCGCCAGCGTCTGCGCAGCCGGGTTGCTAGGAGACACGAGTGTGCGCACCAGCTGTAATGACACGAATGCTGCACACAGCCGGCGACAATGTCAATCAAGAGCGAAACGTTGTAAACCTCTCCAAGATAGATGTGCTGCAGTGGTGGTGTGATTGAGGTGCGCAAGAACGAGTAGAGGTCAGTTTCCCAGGTTCATTTGCTGAAAACTGAACAAGAACACTTGTCAGCGTTCAGATCCGTGTGCTCGGCGTGGATGCTGCTGGTTTCTGCGGGCGATTGCGGTGGCAGTCTCGTTCAATTGACCTTTCTTGCTCTGTAGGGTCCTTCGCATCAGCCTATTTGCACGCATATTCTTATTGCAGCCCATTCTTCTGAAAAGGTTCGTTTACAGAGGGAAGTTCCGTTCTCTGGAGAAGAAAACTGCAGCCTCTGGAATCCAGGGGCCAGAAGAACATCATCCAGAAGCCGATCGGAAGTCCAGGGCTTGTTTCGGTGCTCTAAAGGAGAAACAAATCAGACGCGTGGACAGGGCCTCTTGTCTGGTGAATGCGCGAACGCACGTGAACGCTCCTTCGTGTCAGTGTAGAAGCAAAAAGCCTGCAAGCAAAGTGCCTTTTCAGCAAGAACAAAACTGCCTGATGTGGGTGCTGAACGTGTCTGCTTATTGTCTTCAATGTGCATCCCCCTTCTCATGTGCGGAGCAGAAGAAACAGACGACTGAATTGCAGAGCTTGCAAAAAGATTCAGTTGATCATGAAACAGAGATTTGAACACGTGCGCGTCGCGAGCGCAATCGCCGCAGCAGCGACGACTCTTGATCAACAATGGTCACCCCCACCCCTGGCGGCTACCCATTTCCGGTAGCTACCTCGTCCTGATCAACACCCGGTAGCTGGTTGCCACAAGGGCGCAGGGCAAGGTATTGACCAGAACTAAACATTTTGGCAGTGATAACCCCTCTGAACATTGTTGATCATTTTTTTGCTGTCTGGAACTGACTCGCTCGAGTGCACAGAAGGAGACAAAGATGAGCGTCTGCTGGGTGTCAAGAGAGAACAGAAAGCAGCTGCTACAGAAGTTGCGAACACTATCTTATGTTACAATGTGCGTTGTAGAGCTCAAGTGTTATTGTCTGGGACCTCAGGTTCAAACACAAAATCAACCACGATGAGCTAAACATGCATCAGGTTTGCAATACAACCAAGCGAAGCAAGCAAAGGTGAAGCTGATGTTTTGGAACTGAAACAGCTGGAAACTGGAAGAAGATGTGAACACATGAAACAAGTGACAACAACTGCCACAAATGCAGCATGCTTGAAGACAAAGGAACACAATTCGATGCAGGTACTATTGGTTCAAGGTCACACATGAAGGTCTCGACTTGTAGCACTGCTTGGCTTTCACGAAGGCACAAAAAACTTCAAACACAGAAAGGGAGAAACAAAACACGGTCGTGCAAGAATCGTCTGAAAGGAACAAGAAACTTGTCAGTTGGGACACTCGCTTTGGCAAGCATTCATCACACAGGCCCACACACCCACCTTCTAAACAAAACTCAGTCACCAGAGTGAATTTTGTGTGAGTGAGGAAACGGATAAGTGTCTGTAAACTCCGAAGTGACTTTTTTGCAAACTTCCCACCATTCAACAAATGTTCCCTCACCATCAAAGACAGAGGCGAATCACCACGAAAATTATCCTGGCATGATTTGCACCCTGAAGGTGGTCCAAGAGCCAAATTTTCAGCAAAAATTGGGAGCTTGCAAACCCTGGATTCTACCCATTGCAATGTACGGTGGGAGCGATCATGAACAACAGATGGACTGGTGGTCTGTGGCGGGAACAAGTGCAGTGTGAGGACTCTCACGGGGGGCGGGGGGGGGGGGGGGGGGGGGGGGGGGGGGGGGGGGGGGGGGGGGGGGGGGGGGGGGGGGGGGGGGGGGGGGGGGGGGGGGGGGGGGGGGGGGGGGGGGGGG
>JAAUXT010017976.1_pt1 | contig 46964 bp, 36 predicted proteins | sample 7278171 | NCBI WGS metagenome assembly JAAUXT01 (sample SAMN14350112, study PRJNA611818) | marine sediment metagenome | isolation source: surface marine sediment (1.8m) | place: French Polynesia: Moorea | collected 2018-08
CATTTTTCATATTCGACAACACAGTAGACCAGGTTAAAATATATAAATGTCTCATTCTAAAGTATGAACATCATCTACCCCCAATATCCTTCTAACATCTGTACATGGAAAAATTTAGAAAATTTTTTTACACCCACTTATGCTCGACAACACATTTTGTGTCTAAAACAGCCCAAATCCCAAAAATCATATTCGGACAGCCATAACTCAACAATGAATTGTCCAATTCACACAAGCTAAACACCAAAATCTTCCCCTCAACATCCTCTTTATTCTACTGGACTCCAATAATATCCAAAAAATCTAAAAAAATAAAAAATCATTTTAAAAAAGTCAATTTTTCACTTTTTTCAAACTTTTGAGTTCGGACCCCAATGGTGCCTGTACATGGGACAGGAAAATTTTTTCAATACCTTGGGCATCATCTGCCATCAATACCTTCTACCATTACTAGAATAAAAATTTTGATACTTTGTACAATTTTGCTGTGCAGTGCACAACACATTTTGATCCAAAAAATCCAAAAATCACATTTTGACTTTCGGCCAAAAAAAAAGCCAGCAATGAACATTACCATAGCAACCAATCACCAATTCTAAAATTTAGCCCAAGCGATTATTTACATTTTCTCAATATATGTCCTTTAACAGATATCAACCATTTCCAAGCTATGAAGCCATTTATACAGCCATACCCAAATTTCACCATGTCAGCCATATTGGTTTTTTGGCTGTAAAAACATATAAGAACAAAAATTTGTTCTTTTGACACTCAGTGCATCAACTACAGCCCAAAAGTGAATTAGAAAACCAAACATGACTTAAATCAAACAAATCGAACACTTTCAAACTCGCATCCACACATTTTGCCTCTTGATGCCTACAGGTGATTTTTACCACCATACATCATCAATGTATGGTTCAAATCAACTAAAAACATGCAAAATTGGGCCAATTTTTACTTTTCTGTACTAAAAAAAAGCTATTTTGGTTGCTATGGCAATAAGATGTGTTGTGATAAAATATGTACCCTCATCAATGATCAAAATACCTTCGACATCTTATCTCTGTCACAATTTGGAGAGGAGAAATTGCAAAAGCATTTTTTGGAATGTTTCAGTTGCCCATAACAGTCATATATGCTTTAAAGAGCTATTCCTGGTATTTTGACCATTTTGCACCTGCAGTTGCTGGGCAAGAGGTACCCAAGGAACCAACCTGTAAAATACTGAAAGTGCTTTGAAAGACCATTCATATGAACCAAATATCAAAGCTCTATCTCAATCAGCAGCTGAGATATGGGTATTTGAAAATTGAGAAACAAGAGAAAAAAGCATGCAGAAAGGAAAAGTGAAAAAGCAATATCTCTGGTGTGTATGGTGTTGCAAGTCCACAGAGGCTCCAGACAAAGATTTTTCTTTCGGCTTTGACAAATTCGCAAGTTGCCGTGCACTTTTTTCTTGTACTCATCCTGGGTTAAACATTTGTGTTCAAGTTTTACCAGACCAAGTGTCATCGAACATATTTTCTTGATCAGACCAAGAAGAACAAGATGGCCAAGAAAGTTTCTCATGTCCTCTGCCATGGAGGCTGTCCCGGTGTCTCAGGACCCATTCCTGCCCAACATATTTCCCAACGTGGGCAACAGATCCCAAAATTTATGGACCTGCTTCCAACGTCAGCAATAGGAAATGTGCCCAGGGTATTTTTTCGACACCTTGGTAGTCGGCAACCAGTCCTGAAATTTTAGGATCTGTTCCCGACCTCAAGTGAGATCGAGAGCAGCTCCTGGTCGGGAACAGGGCCTGTTTGTTACACCGGGCACGGTGTGTATAAGGAACCTAATGACGTCAGACTACTTTCTCATGATTCGATTTGCCTTGTGGACCAGGCGCAAGATCATCTTCACAGCTGTCGCTGCTTCCATCCGGTTGTTTCTGTCATTTTCTACGAATCACTGTGGATGAATCACAGTGCAGTTGAAAGTTACATTGTTGACGTGCACCTGAAGCACAATTGTTTGTGAAACTTTGCAGGCAGATACACATTTTGTTTGTAAAACTTCGTCAAGACACAATGATAATTGTACTGACAGAGCACTTCAGGGTACCTCAGTCGAAAGCGACTGGCTATTTTTTGTCAAGAAAGACCATTTCCACTGTGCATGACAGTCACAATTAAACAACTGCAAAAAAAAATGTAGGACTTCATGAAATGGTTGAAGTGAGTAGTTGAAGTGAGTCTCTAAACAACAGAAGGAGACAGTTTCAATCATATGGAAAAATATTTTTAGCTGCATGGCTTGTGTTTAGAAACTGCAGGTTACTCACTCCATCATGCTGGATTTGTACTTCTCAATATTCTTGTCCTTCTCAGTCTTGAATGGGAAGTAAACAGAGACAGACAAAAGGGTTGTCTGAGATTCTGTCAAACAGGCAGTTTGTTGATTCATTGAATAGTCATGACGAGAAACATTGTGCAGCTCAAAGAGTTCCAGGTCTTCTGGGTTCCAAAATTGAATGGTCAAGTGTTGATATATTTTTCTTTTCCATTGAAAGGTTGATTGACTTTTCTCCCCACTTGGCAAGTGTACTCATCAAGTGTACAGAAGCCGCAGGCAAAATGTAAAGGATTTTTCCGCATTGTGCATGCTGCATGAAGGGTGACAGACCAGATGACTGGAACACATGTTTTTGGGTGGTTCAATCAATTCATAACCAGAGAAAAACAGGAGATGTGGTCCATAACAAGCAATTGCAGATGGTGCTTGGACCAGGGAGGGAGGGAGTTCAGGGTACAACCTCCATGAATTGTTTTCACATGTGAAAGGAACCAATTTTGAGGGGGCAGTCAGCTTTATGGTGACAGTGCACATGTTATTGACAGAATTCTGGAATTTCTGTGTTGCCTTTGATGTTGACAAAACAGAAGTGTGTTTGTAGGGGTCTATCTGCCAAAAGTGTGATTTTACAAGTTGAACGTTCACTGAAATTTCGCAGCAAGAAGTATTCAAATATAATTTTATTCTTTTTCGCACTGCAGTGGAGCTCTGACATAAAAGCAGAACTCTTCATTTGCAAACTTCACGTTGGGTCCATTCTTCTCTGTGAAAGCTGACCTGAAAATAGCTGAGCTCAAAAACATTGCCACTGCAGTGGCATGCAACTGACAAAACATTGTGTGGTCTGTGCATCTGTATACTGACTGGCACAAGCAATGAATCTGCAATGGAACTGCATTTGGTGACAAGAAAGCTGACTTGCGTGATAAGTCGATGAGTTATGACGTCCTTACTTGATTTCTGGTTTATTTCCAAATGAAATAAAGTGCGTAGATGTGGAAGACTACGTGTATTCCAGGAATACCATGTGTAGTCATGTGGTCACGTCGCGACTTCACTGCGAGAAAAGTGGTCACCGATGGAAACTGACGGATTCCACAGATGTGAAGGCAAGAGCCAGGTCCAGGATATTCAATGGAACCAAGTCAGCTGAAGCTGTTTCTATCAATGATGAATAACAGTTCTGGGACAATGGTCTGTTGGGTGAGGGAAGCCCTGGTCAACTCCAATGGTGTGTCAGGTGAGGAAGACCCTGGTCAAGTCCAAGAAAAAGGTCATGGATCTGCTGTAAGAGAGCAGAGGTCCCTAAGAATATCGACAAAAAAGTCCATTTCACCACTCATTTACTGTGGTTGAGTGTGGCCACCAGAATGTTTAAATCACGCGTCGAAGAGCAGATCATACGACCTTCATTCAGAGGAACTGATTCAATTTTTTCCCAAACAGGAAGCGAAAGATACAAATTTTGATAGAGGGCTTTGATGAGTACTTTAAGCACCCTTGGACGTGAGGTTGTGTTTGGGAGTTCCGTATACCTAGCTCACCTGCTCAACAAGACAGAGAAAATTGCATTTTCAAGAACTTGAAAATGTGCAGTCTGAATTGATATCCTTGTTCCATGGAAGTGTCTGTGGCCTGTTATACTCATCTTCGGGGTTGTAGAATTTCAACTCAAAGTGCAACTACAGAATTGCGATGGTTTGGGTTGCATGCAGCCGCAATTGTGGTTGGGCGAAGACAGAGAGGAAAGACAACTCGCAACTACTTCGGGGAGAGGGAGGTTCAAAGGACTCTCTGGCCAGCTTATGACATTAACGGACATTTCTCTGTTGTTTTAAGACATTCCAAACTTGTTTTGATGGCATAAAAAGAGATTTTCAACTTCTTATTTTTCCAAAATTTCCACTGTTTAGGTGATAAAATTCACTGAGGCAGTGACAAAAGACATCTTGGGCTGGTAGAAACAGGAAAGCAAGTGACAAAATGGCTCCAATCAATGTCGTTTTTAATCTCGAGAAATCACTGAGATGGAACAGTGGTCAACCATATTCAGGTGCACTCATGGTAGAGTGCTATCACCGCTGAAGAGTGATGACTTTGTTTGATGGTGACAAGCACACATAACAGCTTGAGAGGTTGCGTGAGTGCTCAACATCTCAAGACAGTTTGTGTCTTGACGTACTGGTAGTCTTCTAGTCATGAGCGTGGCATTATCTCACAGAAAAGATGAACCCAAACTGAAGCCACTGGAGAAGGAAACCCACAAGAGGGAAGGAAAGTTGAAAACCTCAAAAAAGACTTGTGCCAGCTGAATGTCGCCCAATTGCATGAATCTGTCTCGGGAGCCAGCGCACTCACCAGGTTGCAGCACGAAGCTGTTGCACATGCAGAGACTTTTTCAACTGTGATTCCTGACGCTGCAGTGTCGAGCTCCACCAGCAGATCGCACCGCGAGCGGAACTGCCGCTTTTCTTTGATCGAAACTTGGGTTCTACTCGTTGAAAAATGTCGTTCGTTTCGCGAAAATGATCCTGCGGTCCTCTCGTGTTGTTTTTGTCCAGAACGCTGGCAAACACCCACACAAGACACACCTGGCTATATATGTGCAGCAAATAACCGCAGACATTGTGTCATGAGATGTAGATTCGGTCCAGAAGCTGGACGGCGGAAAGAAATCCTGCGCAGAAAGCCGCATCATCCAGTTCGGGCAGAGCACACTGAAAAGCGTGGAGATAAAAATTATGCATGCAGGAGTTGCCGAAGATAAATTGAAATCTTGCGCTGCTGGAGAACCTCTCATACACCAGAGATAAGCACATCTTCATCTCGCCTGCTGCGGTGTCGCTTCTGAAGGGGCTAGAAGTGTCAATAGCTCGATGAAACCGTAATCCCCTAATTAGGGCGGTAGCAACACATGGGCCTCGGCCCCTTGTACGGCGCTAAAGCCGCGTAAGAGACGACACGACGTCCAAATTAACTCCTCCTGACGTATTGTGGCACTTTCGGCCCCTCCAGAAATTATTTTTGCCAAGCAGGGCCCATCAGAAGGAAGATTTGAAATTTAAATCTGCCATAAAGGCGGAATCCTTCATGGGCTGGATCTTAAGGCAACAGAGCCAGTGTAGATTAGGGCTCAACCTTTCATTTAGTGCAGATGAGAATTGCTCCGGAGATATTTTTGCCGGGAGGAGATGTGTTGGCACTGAGGATATTTATCAAATCAGATCCTGTGAATCTTTTGTGCTCAGTGCTTGGATTTTCCTGAAGCAGGCGAAACTTCAGGATTACTTTCTTCTGCAGCTATAAATGTATTCCACGCCACCATGCGTGGCGCGTTTGCACATTCTTGATCGCAGGAAACTTTGTTGGAAACTGATTCGTGTAATTCACTGGGGGCAGCAAAACGGTCTGAATAGTTTTCGTGGCCTTTCCTTGTCCACATTTCTTTTTTGTATTTTTCTGCATTGAAAGAATTCTCTTGAACGAAAGCAATTCCTTTGTCAAGAAGTTTGAAGTCATGTTCCTTTGTTGCCTCAAGACTGCAGTTGTGCGGAATTTCTTTGAGAGGCTTCTCTATTTGATTCTTGTATCTTCCCCATTCTGGAATCACGCTGCACCAGGAGAAGTTTAGCTGCTTCACTAATTTACTGATAATTACTTCTGACTTCCTTTTAACTTTGGCTTTGCATTGAAAGCCGATTCTACAAATGCCAAGCTAAAGAGATTTCCACTGAAAGAGATCATACATGTAATGAAAGGTTCTTTCGGAAGACAACTTTCCCTTTTCCTGGGTGCATTATTCTCAAGCACGTATCCCATTCCACCCTCATTGTCTTAGCCATCCAGGATTTGACTGACATTGCTTTAACCTCCTCCGATAAATCCAGGAGACGAAATCATTCATGAATAAGAGAAAACTGGATCGCCACAGGCCCCTCGCTCCGTTAAAAGCCAAATCGTCATAACTTGGGCCGTAATAGGCACACTTTGTGCCACCACTCGACCATTATGGAGCCAATTTGGAGAGACTGGAACACGCTTGTTGCTGATGTGAAAAGCCAAAGGAATTAATGATGCTAAAGTCCCTTACCCTTCAAAGCACGGCGCAACTTGTTATTCTGCAGCAGCATAATGGCCTTCCAATGAAAGTAATTGTTTCCTTTTGGAAGGACACCTTATGCAGAAGGGAGTTGAACGCAAGGACTTGTCGGAAGAACGGTTTGTCGAACAATGCGAACTGCGGACTGCTGCGCCTAATTGATGACCTTGGTAGCAAAGATGACATCTCAATTGTGTGCTTTTCTTGCAACATGCAGTGCCCAAAGATTCAATTGGGGAACTTCAGATGAGGAAAGGATGTGATGCAGAGAACATCTCACACAGAACGGCGGGTGAGACTTGCGAATTCACCACAAAGGCACAAAAACAATCGCGTGAAAATTATTTGGTGTGAAGGAAACATCTCGCCAAGACGTCACGAAGCTGTTATTCCTGAATCGTATTACCAGGCAAACACAACGAGAAAGTTTCCGAGTAAAGCAGTGATAAAGGGAAGTGCAAAATTACATTAGAGATTTCAATATTTTCACTGCAGGAAAGTAACTTTCCCCCTCACAATGTATCATAGTTTGTGGCTGAGGGCTGAAAAGCAAACTAATTGAATTTTTGGCTGTGATTTGAAAGACATTCAGGGACTAGATAGATTCATCTGGCATAAGTGTTGACGGCGAATGAGTTTGCAATAAGCGAGAGTGGCTTGCTCACTATTCATAAGAAGCCATTGCATTGACGCGGCCCGTCAGCTTTAATTCGATTTTCGCCGCCAGGAAATGTGGAATATGACTTTCAATTGATCTGATTAAGCTGCGGGCTTGCTTGCTAGCATCCCATCATTTCTCAGTTAACTTCGTTAGGTCTCCCGTGATGGGAACAAATTGTATCTTCCTTATCAAATCAAGCAAGGCGATAACTGACTTTTGTGCGCCTTTCTCCTATTTGAGCTCACCCAGGCTTTCCTGCGCAAAGCCTTTCACGCCGCTCCACTTCATTATGCCTGCTGAGTGCTTAATAATCTTTGCGCTGGTAATCAGAAGGTTGGGAGATGGACGGCTGATTTACTGCACAAATTTGATCAGAGCTTTGATTGTCATTGATCGATCAAACCTCTCCATCAAGCCCAAAGCCTCTCGTCTTTCTTCCGATTCTATCCTCTGACTAATAGACTTCCTCGAGAAATACTCGCCAGACCGCGCTCCTCTTTTGATGATCGAGGGTGGGCGAAAAAGCTCGCCCTCCACTCCGATTCAACAAAAAAATGTTGAAACTTGCCTTTCACTCGGGCTTATCGACTATCTTGTGCAATTCAATCAAAGCTGTTGGTGTCTTGGGCAAAGTTCCAACTTCATTGACCTCAAGGAGAGCACCAGTTCCCCAGACTCGCTGCACAAAAACCAACGCATTGAAAGGGACAACCAAACTAAAGATCTGCTGGCGCTCGATGAAATGAAAATATTTTGGTCACTTGCTGTAACTGTCTGTGAACCAAATCAAAGTTTCGTGAGAAGTTCAAGTGTTTGTCACTCAAGTGAATTTTGCATCACTCAACGTGAGCGTTGAGTCACCTTCAACAAGATCTCGGGGAGAAGTGATTTCCAAGTGGCCCTGGCAAGTAGAGCCCTCAGCAGTGAGAAGTGGATCTGTGAGCGGGACTGATTTGCAGACTTGTCAGTAGTAAATCACACCTGAGGCCTCGCTTGTTCCTCCACTTGATTGGGACTTCTCTCTCCTCTGGCAAGATTCTTGAGACTATGAAAATTGGTTGTCCTGCAACAAAATAACCACTGGATTTGCAGACACCCGCGCTGCAAATTGCATCAACCTTTCTTTCCGGTCGTACTGTCGCAAGTTTCCAAACAGTGAAAAAGAAAATGAACATGGGCCCAAACATATTTTTGGGACATTCGGTTTTGCATGGCGCGTGGTGCAGCTTTGAAAGGCGGACGAGCACAGTTCTTCGCCCCAACAAAAATAATATCAAGACTGTTTCTTGACTGGCACGCGGGAAGATTCGTCGATTGGCAGGCAGTCGCGGGATCGACCAATTTTATCCTCAAGGTCAGCTCTTGGCCAAGGATAGGGGTCACCTGACCTGAGGAGTTGTCTTCCACAGTCACGAAGCTTCCAACCTTGTCCTTACGTTCCAAGATCAATCAACGACTTCATTCCCAAAATTAAATACCATCATAAAGTTGATCTGAAGAAGTCAAAGAGCCCGAGAATTGTTCTTGTACTCGTAGGTCTGCTCCAGTTGTCACCTGCAGCGTTTGTTCCTCCGGCACTTGGGGAAGAAACCACGGTGTCCTTGCAAAAGGCCGACTGCAGACTTTTTGTCCTGCTTTCTTGTCCTGAATGGGTTGTTGTTCTTTAAATTATATGACACCATACTTTCGTCTCAAACGACCTCTCGAGATCTATGACAGTGCGCATGAGTATACCGGAAGGTGACAGACGTCCGGGCGAAACCATACAACTCGTATTCGCCATCCGCTACGCGCAAAAGCTACTTCAAAACTCCAACACTCGCAACTGCAACACATTGGTGAAAAGTGGATATTTTTCAAAAGATCTTCCGGTCTCTCCTTGCTTCAGCAGAAAAAAACTCTTTCATAATGGCAGCAAACTTTTCTGTCTAATTTGGCTTTGGTATCTAAACGTGATTTTCCGAATAGGAGCGCCCATTAACTTGCCTTTGGTACTTTCCCGTCTTCCTGCAAGCGCAGAGCTCTGCCCAAAATCAAGCTAACTGTGATGGCAAGCCGGCCCTTGTTCGTGTCGGGCCTCCATCACTTAACAATACCCCGGTGGAAAAAGCTTCTTCCTTTTCCATTTGATTTCGCTCATGTCACCCTAATTGAAGCACTGGTCTGGTCGATTGAAAAGCAGAACAGCTCGTCTTTCGCCGCCTGGGGAGTTTATTTTCACCATTAAGGTAGATTTGCTGGGATTTGCGGACTCTCTTTACCCACCAGCCATGTTTGAATTAACTTTGTACACAGTCAGAGTGGTCTAATTTTGGCTTCTGCTGAGTGCTAGCCCAAAGCAACAAGAATTGTTGCAAGCGCGATGTGCCTGGAAAGGCTTTTACTCGGGCAAACTTGGTTCCAATCATCTTGTTGGAAAGTTGTTGCGGGAAGTTCCAGGCCAATCTTTGCGGCAACTCAGCAGATGCAGTTGTGTTTGAACAGCTTCGAAATAGAGAACACACACAACTCGTCAACTAGATCGTTGTTGTGCGAAAACCAAGGAACAAAGTCTTTTGGCGCAACCCAATTGAAAGAAGACATGGGTCCCATTCTCTGCACAAATCCGTGGCTTCTGTGAAATCACACAGCATTGGAGACCTCACGTCGAGTAAAGTTGGGCCATTGACAAAGAAGCTTTTCTGTTGGGCGAAAATTCATTTGTGACGATGAGGCACGTCTGACAGGTTTTGTAACCGTAGAGTTGCAGAAATTGGGATCAGATGGCGAACACATGCCGACAAACTTCAAAACGAAAATCATCAAACTTCAAAACGGAATTCAAAAAGGACATACCGGTACTTGAACCCCACAAACCTCATTCAAACAAGGGCAAAGACAGCTTGCTTTCACAAGAGCACTGAAGAGTTTTGGGGCTTGCCGAGAGGAATCCATAACTGGGGCGTTGCTTTTTATGGTATTACTGCTGATTTTAGTGTTCGGCTGATTGAGTCACTATGAGATGAAGATCGACAGAGCGTTCCCTTCATTGCGCAAATGGGGAGCTAAAGTGATGCACATATGATTTCTGGGTGCTTTGCTTGAAGATTAAGTTGGCTGTCTGCCCTTGCTGTGCGCAGTAATCTGCATGAAAGCACAGAAATAACTCTTCATCCTTGTTATAATCAGCGGAACTTTTTGCGAGTCCGATTGAGGAAAATAGCTGAACCTCATCCTTGCTCGTTCAGTTCCCGACAATCCAATCAGAAGATTACTTCGCTAAATACCTTCTGTACTTCTAGCTTGTCATAAAAGATGCGTGGATCAATATTAATTTTGATTTTCTATGGATTTATGATAATCCCTTGCATGAAAAGTGAGAAGAGGCATTCATCATAAAGACTGCAAGAAGGTCTGGCCCTCTTGGTCCCCCTGCAGTGAAGGCCCCATCTCAAAGAGAAGACCTTGTACTTTGTTATGCAGGCTCTGTGACAGTCATGAGATTAGACATATGAACAGAATACCAAAGTCAGTAATCTGGCCCCTCAGCTCCAAATGAAATATCTAGTCTCCTCTCTCATCCTCTCTGTGTGTCCATTATGGGAAATTTCCAGCTCCAGTCATGTGCGAAATTGATGCCGCGGATTTTCGATGCCTGTGTGTGTCCCCCCAGTCGCGTAAGTCTGCTTTCATCTTGAGGCTTCTTCGATTCCTAATATATCTACTGTCTGTCAATTATTTGCGTTTTCTGCCTTCCGGATTCTGGCCACATTCCTTTGCCACAAAAGGAATATTGAAAGATTTGCAGCTGTTGTCTGCCTGGTTGGCACAAAGCGCTAAAGATTCCTTAGGAAGACGCCTGATCAGATATTTTCTGCAAGGCTCCAGCACGATCGCTATTGAAGCGTGATTCTTCACATTTCCTGAACGAGATGTGAACGAGTTCTCTTCACCTGTCTTGTACAAATTCTGGTCTGTGCTCAAAAACAGGCAACGAATTTGTTGGACTGCCAAGAAAAATGCGAGCTATAAACTGATGTCCAAATGTTCGTGCGACACCGGCAACAGAACAAATTGTTCAGGGGATGGGGACATGGGTACGGACACACAGACATTCACAATTCGTTGTCCATAGTTGTGTGTGTGTGTGTGTGTGTGTGTGTGTGTGTGTGTGTGTGTGTGTGTGTGTTGCGGCTGTGACCCCGTGGCGAGCGAACACATGGTGCCTCTTCCTCGGCGATTCTGGAGTCTTTCATCTGCAGGAGCCAAAGCTGAGGAGAATTCCAGTTAAATTGAACCGGGCTTATACGGTTGATGTTTTACTTTTAATCGCCCGGCTTTGCCAGCTTATTCAAATCAACCGCGCACCCGTAAGCACTGATCCAGAAATGCCTGATCTCTTGTATTACATCAATTGATAGCATTATCAATTGAAGAGATTCACTGTGCTTTCGTAATTAGGAGGAAAAGCCTCCCTCAAATACCATCCTTTATGTCTCATTTTAAGCGGGCGTAATCAAAGATGATCGTGTGCACATAATTGCGAGTTCGGCGCTCGCAAACCTGCTTCCTTCCGAACAACGTAACGAGTTGCATTAAACTGGATATGAACGAGCCAGCACAGATTTATGTTTACTTTTCAAAGCCTTATTGGACGTCGATTTGTCTCCCTGATAATGTGCTATTGATTGATGCAGCGCTGAAGGCCGGCAGCAGGCTGTGGTTGGCTGGGCTTCTGGGAAGCCTGCACCGGGGGAGGGACCGCGATCAACCGACCACTCCCATTGCTATTGTTGCCCTGTTCTGCTTCACCGTCTTGTCCATTGATTCTCATAATATCACCGGCCTACAAATAAACTCGTGTTCTGATAGTGTATCTCAATTGCCGCTTAAGCGACCGCCGCTCGACGCCCGATTGTGATCGCCTGATTGTCGGCAACAGTCGCAACCCGAAAAAAATAACGCTCGTGCCTGCAAGATCGACACACCCTTGCAAAGACAAACTTCGGCCACTGAAACGCGACCAAGGATTTGTTCACTGCTCCCGATTCGATGGAAGGCGACAGAGCGAGTCCCGTCGACACCCAAGGATCAAGAGAAGGTAAAAGTGTGACGCTCTTTAGTTTTGCTGACAATTGTGCTTGAGGCAACATTTTTCAGAACATAAATATCTACACCTGGAGATTGAAACAAAAGCGGACAAAATGCTCAAACTTCAAAAGTCGCGTGTATGCAACCGAAGAAACGCAGAAGAATATAGGGAGCTGTGTCCTCGACGCCGTGGAGATGACACATGTTCCCTCATCGGCAGAACCTGCTTGAAATTTGCTGGTCGTTGCTTCAGGAAATTGTTCCTGATTCTGTTGTTCGCAGTCCGTGTATTTGAAGAAATTAAAAAATTAAAATTGCAATACAAAATGGACAAGAGCAGAAATTTTAATTCATCAAAGAAGTTGGTGTGTGGTTTAGTTTTGTGGGGTGTGTGAACTGGTTTTGCGTTGAATGTTTTTCTGTACAGGTCCAACAAAAATATCAAGTGAAAGATCGGGTCATCTCTGCATGCAGCCGGGTTGAACCTTTTTGAGAAACCCTTGCCTGCAGAACTTGTCACGTGCTGCTTGCATGACCTTTTACCACACCAACTGACCTCGCGTTGGTCCATGCAGGTGAACTTCAACTCATGATTTAGTCTTTCATGTCGTGCAGCTTCAAGGTTGGTCCAAGAGAATATTCACCCTGAATGAAAACAATTTTTATTATTGCCCACTGATCTCCTGCAATCAGTAGACTTTGCAGACTAATGTTGTCAAATATTGATGATCTTTATTTTGTGTGACAAAAAGGTCCTGGAATCCTAACCAGCCTGACATTTCGCGGAGACTAAATTCATTTGTGTGCAATGTATCGTTGACATTTGGACCAAAGCTCAAAGATAGCCAATCAAACCAATGATGCGCGCTTAATGTCATTATGTTCACGAAGGTACAGAACACTTCATGACTGAGTGATCACAAAGACCCTTGTCAAATTGCACCTTGAAAAGCGACAAGCGACACCGCGAATGAGGTGAAAGATTCAAGAATTACTGTGTTTCTTTCACCAAAAAGAGCGCAGAAGACTCTTGCTCTTGTGTAACTTTCCTCAGGGGTATCATTTGCAAAGATGAAAATCTCAACCAGAAAGCGCCACCTGAGACACACTTTTCGTGAAATGATCAGTGTGAATCTACTTTTGTCAAGATTTCTTTCTGCGCAGACTTGCTGCAGCCTGTTGATGTTCCCCTCATTTCCGACCGTAATAAGATCTCGCAGATATCTGGTGCTTCTTTCAAAGATACCCTGCAGCGAAATCAGTTCACGAGATCAGATGCCAGATTTAAATTCAATTTCGGGGCGAAAATATTGCACCAAATGGGGCCTTCTCGGTCGCCTTAAGCCCCAATATCAATCTTGCTTCCGGCTTTCATTACAGAAAACCTGGCTTGTACCTTATTGATGCGAGCTCTGCAAAAGGAAAATGTTGACATTACATGTATCGGTTGTGGGCATTTATTTAGTCCCCCTTTCAATCTGTGGTGGGTAAACAGTGGGCAAAATCAAGCAAGCATAATCTCTTTGTCCTGTTCTGAGCTGAGTCGGAGTGTTTAAGTCGGTAATTTGGAGATTATATTATGGTTTTTGCCGTGGAACGTGACATTTAACCAGCACGAAGATTTAGTATGTAAATGTCAAGGGGACTACAGCATTGCAACAGTCACGCCTTGAAAACAGCGAGTATTTGCGTTGCGCTGTCCCCACAAGTTCTTCAATCGTGGTGTTTCATTTTCGTGGAACAACACCCGAGCAAATAGTAATTATTGAATGGCATAACTTGTCCCGTCTCTATCTTGTCACAATATTGGTTTGGTGATACTAAATTCTCTGTCCCGCCTTCCCATCTCTCCACAATTGGTTCATTTGTCCAGAAGGAAGCAGGAATAGAACTTGGAACCCAATTCTTGAGGCTCGTTGAAAACATCAGAGAACCAAAATGAACATCAGACACGTTCAGAAATTTTTGTCAAAAAGACGTACACACAAGCAGCGACAGACACAACAGTGGAACGTAGAGAAACGCCCTAGATAGCGCTGCCGATACTGTAACGACTGCTGACACCCATTTGTGTATGGTTTCCTTTCCTGCGCAAAAATTGTGGTTGAGCGCAGAAATCAGCTGTGAATTAAGTGAAACAAATTGCCTTAAATGAAATTTCATGGTGAACAAATAAAGCTTGAAGGATGCTTCCCCCAGGAGCTGTTGTAATGCCTGTATTGTTTTCAGGGCTGAGTGATTCATATCATTGAGAGTGTTAATTCAGCCAGTTCCACGAGCGCACATGTCACCATATTTGAAACTGCTTGCTGCAACATGCCTTGTGACATCGTTGCGGTCATCGAGCTGGGCTGTGAAACATTTGGTCAATGTATTGGCGACATTTTTCAAACACGATTTCTGATAATCAACTTGCCAACAACGCTTTGGTTCTGACTGCTATTGTTTGATTGTTTGAAAATGATTGAAGAACAAACGCATTTTGGTTTTCGCAAAACTGCCACTTTGGAATAAGGAGCTGCTATCTCGCACCTGATTGCACGAAACTCCGCATTGTTCCAGAATTTGCAGTCAGAATTTTCGGACCAAGGGAAATCAAGAGCATCAGCGTCTGTGATTTACTTCCCAACCGCGGGCGATCCGTCAGCACAAATTTTGAAAGGAAAATGATATTCTCACAGCAACGGCAAGTCTTCATTCACAGAATGTGTTTGTAACAACAATTTTCAAAACATGCGTGAGCAGAAAAGAAAATTTTGCTTCTGCATGAAATGCGAGCAGAAAAAAAAACCTGTCACGAAAACCCGTGAGCAGCGTGGCTCCTCACAGACCCAAGAATCGCTGCAGTTTGGCGCAGGTGATGAATGTGGCGTACGTTTGATGTTTCCGCTTAACCTCGTGGATTCGTCTCAGAGACTTTCGATTAGCCTTTGGCCACATAATCCCAAGCGCCGGGCCAAATGGCAAACAACGTCCAACCTCTCGTGATGTATGGTGTTCCATCTCCATCAGGGAGGGACAAGACAGCGAGTGCAGCTCCACATTCAATTGGTGATTTCTCTCACCGACGGTTGTTTGAAACAACTGAATTTGACATTGTTGGTTTCGAACTAGATCTATCGTGAGTCGTCACAGATGTTGCAGTGTACAAAACTTGCTTGAACGACAACGTGACAGTCACTGCATGCGAGATCTTGACGCACAATTGTCCCCAGCCGAAGTTGACCGTTCACTATGCAGCTTCTTTGTGCTTGCAGGAGGAGGCGGAGGCTCGGCGGGAGCGCGCTGCGGCAGTCCGGCTGCCTCTGCCCCAGCTCCGGCCTTCCCGTCGCCGCCGCCGGTCGCGGTGCCGCCCGACCTGCCGCCCGCCGCCGAGCGCAGCAGCAGCGACCTCATGTACCACAGCGCGCCGCCATCCGCATTCGTGTCCGGCGTTGCAGACAACTGCACCACGGTGTCAGCCGTGTCGCCCGAGGAAGGAGTACCCGTCGATCTCAGCAGGAGCTGTGAGTAATTCTTGCAAAAATTTTTACCACTGAAAATCAGAAGGAAGTTCTTTTTTTAATTTTTAAAATTAAATGCAACTGAGTGCACTCATGATGCTCTTCCATCAACGCGTTCAATATACGTGGAAATCACTGTCCCAGATCAACCGTTCTTGGAGTTCAATATTGTCTCAAACCGGAGGAAAACACGGGAAAGAAAATCTTCGGTCGTCCGGTCTGACTTTTTTTTGCTGTAAAGGTTTGATGAATGTGTTGGCCAGGATGGTGAAACTCCTTTTTGTGTGTGCTGAAAGATAATATCGGTTCCATCTTTTCCTGTCAGATGAGTGATTGATATTGAGTACTCTATGAAAAGTACCCGCATACAGAGAAACTTTCTCGAAAGAGTATCATGCGGAAGTGACCTCCAAGACAGAATTTATGACAATTTTTCATTATTTCACGCTTGATGAGAAATCATCCCGGTAAAATGTTCAATGAGATGTTTATTAGTGGAAAGTACACAAAGCTATTTGATTTGAATCATTAATCACAAGTTTTAATCAAGTTGGGAAAGACAGGTTGTTGTCGCTCGTATGACCAACATAGAAGTTGTCGCAAAAAGGCTCCACTCCTGAATTATTCACTGTTGTCGAACGAGAAGTATCGCTAGTCATGAAATGCCAGTGGGGTAAATTAATCTATGAATTTGTTATAAGCACGGGTAGTTTTTGCTGTGATTTTCTCTTCTGCAGCGAGTAGTGGTGGTCTCACAAAGTGGTTGACAGACGACAAGCTGACACGCGAACACGAAAGTGAAAAGTTCGCTGTGGCTTTGCAGCAAAAACTGCATGAGCTATGCAAAATTCACAAAAGCGATGTCGTGTTGGTCTTGACAAAGGCCACATGTGCAATTACAGCATTGTAGTGCAAAAATTATTGATGTTTGACTGACTGGTTTCTTTCATTTGATTAAATTCGATATCCATCATGATAAATATGTGATGAAGTTGATCAAGAATTGGCCTTGTGGAAAGAACAGGAAAATGTTCAGTGCAGGTTTCGGAAGCTTCTAATTAATTGGTGCATCGTGATCGGAATGAGTTTCAATTTTCATGTTGGGCCGAAGGTCAAGCCGGCATACGACCACTGCCAGGGGTCTGCAAATTCAATAGATCAAGGACCAATTTGGAAGACCAATGGGAAGTTTATTTCCACCATGTTTGACAGCTTTTTTGTCCGGTGATTTAAAGTCATCATGAATTATTTGTCACGGAACCCAATTTCCGACGTAAGTTGTGCGTCTGCTCTCTTGGATGGTTTCAATACTTTTGCATCCTGTGTTTAGTTTTAATCTTTAATAATTACCTTTCAGGTGGCATATTAATTTTAGAATCGAGACGTCTCTTGACGTAGCATCCCCACTGTCTATGTTATCAAAGTATCAAAAATGTATGAATTTAATAAGAGGAGATGGGAGTTCTACGTACTTTTGGCTCGAGATCAGCAATATGATGTCCATGGAGATTATGACTTGCCACCCACAAAGATGAGCACGATCACGCAACTCAGACACCATCATCCGTGTCTTGACTCTCACCCCAACAAAACTAACAACGGAAGCGAAAAAAAATCCCAAACGTTTTGCAGTTTACAGGTCAATCATGCACTGAACACGTTTTCAACGTTCCAAGGGTCAGTAAATCCACCAAATCCACAAACCAAATTTTTGAAACGAAACGGGAGCTCGCTGTGCCACTTCACAGACCAGAGAGTGCAAACCACATGTTCCCGGCAGGTTCGTCGTCTCCGTCGAGTTCTCCGGCGCCGTCTCCGGAGATGGTGTCCGCCGGCGGCGTACTCGGGCGCTGCACCAGCCCCATCACCACCGTGTCGGCGGTGGGCACGCCGCCGCCCGGCCTCAACGGCGGCCCGCTGTGTGCACGCGACGAGCAGGGCCTCGGCGGCGGCCCCATCAAGCGCCACTCACCCGGCCTCACGTGCATCGTGTGTGGAGACACGTCGAGCGGCAAGCATTACGGCATCCTCGCCTGCAACGGCTGCTCCGGCTTCTTCAAGCGCAGCGTCAGGAGGAAACTCATCTACAGGTCGGTTCCGTGCCCATCTATCCTGGGTTGAAGAACATTTCATTTCAATGCTGCACCGGTTGACATAAAATTCAGGCAATTTGTGTTTTGCGCTTGTCTGTCATTTGTGTTGGGCTGTAGCTGCGTTGTAGTCTTAGAGCTTCATGTTGTGCCCTTTGTAGGTGTCAGGCCGGAACGGGGATGTGTCCTGTGGACAAGGCGCACAGAAACCAATGCCAGGCGTGCAGACTCAAGAAATGCCTGCAGATGGGCATGAACAAAGATGGTAAGCAACTTTGAGATCCCCCTGAAAATATTCGAGGATTCACAGGTTGTTCCAAGTCAGTTGAAACTGGGTGCTGAGGCGAAAACATCAAACCATGTACTTGAGTGAATCGCATTCTCCTGCGATCAGAAGTCACTTGTATGATGGGCTACTGTTTGTTCTGTAATTGCAAGGTGTCCGTAACACGGACTGCGAGAAGCACCCGGGGCCCGTGCAGCGCGGGCCGGGGGGCCCTGGGGGCAGGGCTTCCCCCTCCGACTGCTCGCACCCAAGCACCCGGGAGTCTTCTCATGCACACTACCACTTCTATAGTATGCTACCACACCACCTCACCACCGCCTCAGCACCCAACCATAACTGTGAGTCCTCTTCATATTTAAACTTTGCAAAGTCCAATGTTCGAGCATCCTTCACATTCGTGATTCCTCCAGTTTTCAGTGCACTGCGCAGCAACGAATATTTCAGGTGGCGTGTGTGTCAAGCCGGAGCGAGTTTCTATTTTTTATCCACCAACACACGACATCAACCAATGTCTTTCACTCGAAAACTCATCATTTGTTGAGTTCAGTTGCCGAACTGCAGTTGCGTTTCGCTCATTTTTCTGCATAATCTTGGTCCAGCGCGGGCTGATTTGTGTTGCACGGGCACGTTCTTGCTTCATGGACCTTGATAGAATTGGGCGAATTCAGCTGCGAAGCACCGCTGGCTGAGCGGAGTCTGCCTTCGTTCTCCGCGAATGTCCATTTAGCGCATTCAAGTGAAGTAATTAAAGGTTAATTAGAATCAGAGAAATTACTTTTATTGTCCGCAGCGTGTGACCATTGGAGAAGTCGCTGGTGATTCAGTTGTGATTCCAAATCAGGTTTGCCCGTCACACAGCAGTTCTCGGGGAGTCTTAAGACCTTTTCCATTTGCAGCACTGCTTTTGTATGCAGGGCTGAGACCCTTCACAGATGAACTTTCAATCAGATAAAAGCTAGACAGTGAAATCCTCTCAAAAGCTGACCACCAATGGCACACAACTTATTAAATCAAATTTATTAAATGGCAGACAGGAATAACAAGACACGCAGAGGAAAGGTAATCGCATTAGCCGTAAACAAAGGCAGATAATGGACATCAGTGAGCCATTGACTTCGTGATGTGAAGATAAGCGCTACAAACTTTATCCTATTGCCTTCAATTTGTCAGGAAGCTGGCCCCTCACAGAAAGGAATTGCTTGTATCTTGAGAACCCCAATTGCTGATTGCTTGCCACTTTTATTATTCTGCTGCAAAGAACTCCGTCCAATTGCATTTGGTGACATCATGATCTGCATAATTATAACTTGAGCCGGGTTTTTGCGCATTGGAATTCACGCCGTCTTTCCCTTCTCTGCCTCAATCGTGGTTGCAACTTGAGAAGCAGCCACCTTCAACATTCCTCTGCAAACCGCAACATTTCAATCCAAAAAGAGAGGTCATTGGTCGAGCTTCTGAAGTGTAGTTTGCCATGCATTCTGTACAGCTACCACCGCCATGAACAACGCTGCTGCGAGGAAAAAGAGCAGGTGATTCTTGCGCCTCTGCGTTGCGTAATTAAACTTGTCGTCCCGGGTATCAAAGGCTGCTGCCTGTTGAGTGTTGAGTGCGCCATTCAGCGGCTCTCTTGTGACCAGCGAAATAGGTCTGTCAAGTGCAGGTGCTAACGTGAAAGATTGAGGCACAAATCTCATTGAAATAACACAGTATCACCTGCAATTGAGCCCAGCGGAGGCAGATGAATCATTGAGCGGAGCTCAGCGAGCAATGTTTGATTCCCTGCAGGTAATCCGCCGTTTCCTCCCAAACCCGCCAATCAAAGCTGCACAACCGAGCTTTTGTCGCTGAATAGAGATGCGGGAATCTTCTGTTCTCAAATCTGTTCCTCAGAAGGATTCGCTGTGAGATCTCATTACTCTTGTCATGACAATTTTGAGAAGAGTGCCCAACGGCATCCGCTTTTTCACTTGTCTTTGTTGCTGAAAGCTCCTCACAAGTGTGTTGTTGGTATGGTAACAAAACGGTACATTGTTGGACCAAAAACATGTTCACCGAGGAAAAATCTGAGGTCTCAGGAAGGAAAATTCCTGAAGTGCCTGGAGCTTTGATACGACTCGTTAGTGGTGCCGACTTCGTGCACGACCTTCAGTGGCGTGACAGTGAAACGCGGCGCTCCGCTGCCGAGCTTAGTGAGAGGATTTACTGCAAGGGCAGTTCTCAGACAGGCAGCAGGCAGTTGTTGGCCATGTATGATCATTCCGTGTGATTGATCTACTAATTGAATCAATGCCATCAAAAAGACCTAATCCCTCCTAATCACACTTGATCCTTGCAACGTCAAATGTACCCAGATGCAGTCTCAGCCGACACAGACGAGAGAATCATTTTTAATTTCCTCCAGGCCTTGAGGAGTCAAAGGCAATTGCAGAGTTTCATTTGTTCTAACATCCTTGTCAATTGACTTTGTCGCTTCACTTTCGACTTGGGGCAAATTGCCTCAAAGCTGCTCTCAGGAAATCCTCGTACATTTCCTTCGCTGGTGACTCAGTCGGCAACTGAGCCTGACAAAATGCAAATACGAGCACCAGCGTTTTGCGAGCAAAACACCAACATGAAACCTTTTTCTCCTGAGGAGGGCGAGAAAAGAAACACGTTTGTGCTGGCACTCAGGGAAAAGAAGTGCAACAATTTCTCACGAAAAGTCTTTGTGCTCGACCTTGTGGACCCGTCTGCTATACCTTTTGATCGTCAGGAGCCGGTGACACATTGCAGCGATGATCACTGCAGTTTGTGAAATTCCCTTTCTCGACAGCGGTGCAGAATGAGCGGCAGCCGCGCAACAGCGCGCAGGTGCGGCAGGACCAGGTGGAGGCCGAGCTCGAGAACCCGATGGCGGCGAGCAACACGACGGTGTCGGCGACGCACCCGGCCTTCACGCCGGGGCACGGCCCGGGAGATGTCGGCAACGTGCCCGGACCGCACAGGTTCATGTCAGCGCTCACCTCCACAGAGCCGCGCACCAAGCAGGAGGTCGATGATACAGGTGAGTGCGCTTCGTGTCTGTCACACAACAGAAATTGAAAACCTGGGTGTGACCCAATTTTGTCTTGCTCCGGAAGCCATACACTGTATGGCACGCAATAACTAAGGGGTCACAGTGGTCAGTTTGGTATTCGAAAAGAAACCCGAAAAAAAGATGAGCTCGGTCCCGTCCGCAGACGGGGACATCGACGTGACGTCGGTGGAGCACGAGCGGGGCGGACTGATGCCGCACCACATGGCGCACCACCACCCGGCCGCCGCCGCGCTGCCCCTCGCCGTCGCCGCCGCCTACCCCGAGGGCGCCATCTACCCGCCGGGCCAGGAAACAGTGTACGAGTGCTCCGCCAGACTCCTCTTCATGGCCGTCAAGTGGTCCAAGAATCTGCCGTCATTCGCGAACCTCCCGTTCAGGGACCAGGTGGGTTTGGGCGAAAGTACATGAAGTCAAGTCGTACAGTCGTACAGAGAGCACAGTCAAGACATCGGGACAAAAGTCAATGCCTGCCGCCACTAATAATCCAGATTGATGTCGAGTCGAATGAAACATGCAGACAGATTGTGTTTTTACACCTTGGTGTATCAAATGAGTTAATCAGTGTGTACGATCCCTGGATTTTGTTGTCACAATTCCAAAAGGAATGTATCGAGTTTGTTCAGCTGAATCGGTTGAAAAACTTTTATCGAATTGCACACCAGGTTAGATTGGTATCCATTTTTCGCTTCTGTGACTCCATACTGTGGAAACCGTTGCCTGGATTGCTCCGTTGTCTTTTGTGCATGAATTATTGACTTCAACTTGTTCAACGCCGCACCGCTCGCTCTCCCTCGCCATCCAGGTGATCCTGCTGGAGGAGTCATGGGCCGAGCTATTTCTGCTCTGCGCCATCCAGTGGAGCCTCCCGATGGAGGCGTCGCCGCTGTTCGCCACGGCGCCCGACCACGCGCCCAGCCCGCCCAACGGCGGGAAGGCGGCGGGCGTCGTGAGCGACATGCGCCTCCTGCAGGAAATCACGACGCGCTTCCGCAACCTGCAGGTGGACCCTGCCGAGTTCGCCTGCCTCAAAGCGATTGCGCTCTTCAAGCCCGGTGCGTCTCGTTCTTTCACTCATCTCTGAGATGAGATTTGCGTTGCGCAAACTGAGAAGTTTCGCTGAACAGGACTGTGTGCTTTGGTGGTGGGCAGAAACAAGTAGAAAATCAATTAACTGTCGTGCATCTGTACTCGTCGTCATGTGCGACAAATCAACTGCATGAGTCTCGTGTGAAACTTCTGGCACCACCAACTTTCTTCAAAACAGACACGCGTGGACTGAAGGACCCGCAGCAGGTGGAGAATCTCCAGGACCAGGCGCAGGTGATGCTCGGACAGCACATCCGCGCGCAGCACCCGACGCAGCCCGTCAGGTCAGTGGTCCTCAAGATGTGCGTGGTGTGCCAGTCGCTCCGCCATGCGCAGAAATGAACACCCATGGCAGAATGAATCAACTGTCACAGTTTTCCAAGCTTCCGACTTCGAGGGAATAAATTTCTCCTTCTGACTTTGCACAATGACAGCAGACTTGAGCATTCCACACGCGCAGGATTTGACGATTGCACGTTCTTGGTTCGGCAGGTTTGGCCGCCTGTTGCTGACGCAGCCGTCTCTGCGCTACATCCCGTCGGACAGAATCGCCTCCATGTTCTTCGCCCGCACCATCGGAAACACGCCAATGGAGAAGCTCCTTTGCGACATGTTCAAGAGTTAAACATCTGCCTAAAACATCCACAACAAGTGACCAAGGACCCCAACGTGGTTGCACTGCTTCGTCTTGTAGCCCCGGATGCTGGAGTGCTGGGTCTATAGTCACGTTGAACATGTCCCGTAGATCTACAGATGCAGTTGATCTGTCAACTTGTCAGGCGAGGCAAATCAAACGAACCCCCCGTGAAGTCAAAGTTTAATGCCGAAATAAACAGTGATGCATCAATCACGGTTACGTACAGAATCTCATGCAAGTTTTATGCTGGTTGTGACGTAAATGGTCATTGTAAATATTGTTTTTAGGGTTTAACAATGTACAGCATAATTCAGAAGAGGTTTCAACTGCACTTATGATCGTGTTTCACGAGTTGGTTTTCATGTTTGTTTGTTTTGTGTCAATAATGTACAGGCTGTTGAACAATCAGGAAATTTTCACTGTTTTTTTTTCGTAACACTTCAAATAGGTACAAGTGTATTTGTGTATTGTGCAGAATGCAGACGAAAAGTGCAGGTTACCACCGGGAAAGTTTGCAAGCGCAAAAGGGGGCGTCAATTTGCAAGGTTCTCTGTTGCCGGTCAGTTGTTTGTGTCTCAAGAAAGTTGTACATACGAACATCCCAAATGGTTCGAAGAGTAAGTAAATGATCGTATGTTGACAAATCAAATCAAACCAAAGAAAATAAATTTTTGCCAATGTGATGTGATGGAGAAGAAGCCCTTGTTCGATTCCTCTCACAAGTATCAACTCACGTCCGCACAACCTACAATGCCCATTGGAACCAAAACACGCCTCATGTCGTGCAAGTATTCCGTGAAACTCGTTCGATTAGGCCAGAGCGAACCTTCAGTAAATTGTAGCCGAACACCAAAAGAGGCAACACCACCGGTCACGAAAAACTCACCTTCAAAGTGCAGTCGCAGCCGGAACGAAAAGCCACCTTCATTTGGAGCCCAGAACAAGTTCTCGAAGACATCACGAGCATGCAGTACGAAAGTTACGTTTGCATATTGTGCAGTGCAAATTCGCATCTTGCACACAGAGAGAACTACAACGCAAGGAAAGTGCCCCCAATTCCGAGAAAGATTGCAGTGTGGTCACCTTTCTCCAGGCACCCAAAAAGGGAGGAAACTGACGAGTACCATATATGAGCTGCTTGTCAGCCAGAACCTGCCACAGTCTGCATCTGTGGGGTCAAAATCTTGCCATGCGAATTTCTTTTGCTACAATTCGGACTCTCCCCTTTGACTCGAACCACGGGTGTGTCTCACCACAGATCGCGCGCTGAAAAGACACAAGACCTCTCCAAATAGAGCGAGTGAAAACCTATCCGGCATGGTCATGTTTGTTCTGTCAAGATTGTTTCCGTTGACAAGAGAACTGAACGGAGCCGCGCACGTGTTTCTTGTGTCTTGCGGCGAGATTGAATCTCCAGTCATGTTTATGATCATTCGTGTGATTGATTCACTAATTGAATCAATGCCATCAAAAAGACCTAATCCCTCCTGATCACACTTGATCCTTGCAACGTCAAATGTACCCTGATGCCTGATCCTTCGATATGGAAACGGGGTTCACTTTTAATTTCAGCTGGCTTTCGAGGAGTTCCCAGTCTGATTGATTCTCGACGCTTCCTTTGCCCTTTTGCCTCCGATTTCTGCATCTGAAGGAACACTGGGTTCCGAAGTTCGGTGTGCGAGCTTGAAGTAAACAAGATGAACTTCAAAACTTCAGCTAGAGGATCAGTGAAGCTAAAAAGCGTAAAATACCAAAACAGTTGAATGGGATTCATGTGCCGACCTCGCTTGCGTCCTCAGACTTCGATTCTCCGCGTGATCATTCCTAATAGACTAAATGGGTGGGATTAGGGCCTATATGGGCAGGCAATTCAATTGTGGCTTCCTTAATTTGTTCCAACTTAACTTTACTGCTGGTGCCTTGGCCATTTACTAACTGCATTTGTGGCTTTTGGTATTCTGTTCAATTCATCACTGAAGGATGGTAATCCTTCTGTCACAAGTATGAGAAGCTGCAGCCACAGAAGCTGTGACCAAAATTTCGGAACAAACAGCCACAGCGAAACAGGCAACAACGACGTGGGGCTCCCACACAAACATAGTCGACTTTCAATTTTCTGACTGCAAGAGGTGTGAACGTGTGGACAAAGATCCTGGCGACCTCAGAAAAATCGCCCCATTGCGCGGGTTAGAAAAAAGTTTTGGAGTGTCGCGCACACAGATTTCATCACTCACATGCACGGGTGTCTTGCAGGAGGCCCCGTTCATGGCACCCAATTGAAATTGCTTCTGCTGGACTGATTTTTTGTTTTCCCACTCCTTTTGAACACATGCAGCTCTTTGGCTTGGGGGGAGGGGAATCCACCACAGTGCCATTTCTCCACAGCCTGTGTCTTAATTGGTGCAAGGGCATCTGGAACAAGAAAACTTGTGAGAGAGTTTGCAAAGAACAAAAGACTGTTCCACACAGATTGTGGGGCCTTGTTGCTTTTGTGGCAAAACTCACCAGGGGCACCACGGGCAATGGTGACATTTGGACAGGAAAGGACGAGAGTGTAGAGAAACTACATGGAAATTAACACTCCCCAGCTGCAGATGCAAAATAACTGAATTGCTGCTCAGAGAAACTGTGAACAAATTTGCACAAGTTAGATCCTTTTGTGAACAGACTTTCTTCACACAGAAGTGCACACATGTACACGTACACACAATTAGAGAGAGAAAAAAACGAAAGAGAAAGAAAGAGAAGTGAGAGAGATCAAAAGAGAAGCGACAGAGGCAGACACAGAGACAGAGACGGTGACAGCAGGGTCAGACCAAAAGGAGAGAGATGGGCAACCAAAATTGTTTCAAACAAGAAATTTGTCCACCCAAGTGAGTCTGACGGAAAGGAGAATTTCTCTGTGGGTCTGTGTCAACCTTTGTCAACATGTTTGAAACAAAAACAAACAAGTTCCAAGCACGAAAAAGGAAAACCTTCAGCACGAGGTTTTTTTCGCAACATCGCAGCTTGAGGATTGGGCCGTTTTCTGTCTTCGTGTTCCAGAAAACATCGGGACGTGTTCCTTGGAGCCCCAGACAGATATTGCAGCGTCAATCATTTTCTTTTGCTTGTTATCAACATATCAAGGGAAATGTTTCAGCCTTCATCGCATCTGCTGGGTCCTTCTGAGACCAGATCAGATTTCAGTTAGCTGAGACCAAAAGGTTGGGATCTTGTGTCCAATATGTGAGGTTGTATTGGAGTAAATCAGGCGAAAGTAGTCATCAGTGGACCTCTGTCAAGAATATCCACTCTAAGCTGATCAGTGAAAATTCAATTTTGTGTTGGACACCAGTGTCTCTTGTCATAAAGCCCAAGAGGGCAATGCCTCACGTGACTGTCTTCAGTCAACTTTACGTCCCTGCAGGCTTCAGTTTCTTTCGTTGAAGTTTACTCGTTGTTTTTGAGGAAAACTACTTGTTCGTTCCGTGGCAGGCAACATTGAGATTCGGACAAACAATTGACAGCTGCTTGTTACGTGCCATCCATGGGTGGAATTCTGCCAGAGCATAGAGGCCAAAAAACTTCAGAGCTGCACATTCGCGCAGTAGCGTGCGCTTGTTTCGAACAAAGAATCTCAGCTCACCCGATGTGAATGGCATCAGCGAAGAATGATTTTTTCTTTATTGATATATAGAAGTTTGTCCATCTTTCATTGGAGAGGACACATTTCAATTTCACAGTTGGCTACTACCATAGATTGCATCACGGTAGCAGAGCTGACCACAACAAAGGTGTCAGAGATGGGTGAGGGGCTCAGGCTGCGGTCTGCCTCCTACATATCGACGTTTTGACAAATTACTGGCCAGCACTCTTCTGTTGTCATGGAGGAGGCATGGTTTCCCGGCAAAATGACTCGAGACTTTTGTTCTCAGAATCGCATTTGGTTTTGCTCACAATCTGTCAGAATGAGATTCCTGCAATTTTCATAGAAAAAAGACCAGCACTTGAAAATAAATCATCATGCATACAGCACTTCTGCGTGAAGCTGCGACGAAAATTCGTCAACAAATAAATTTTGCTTGTCGACATGACACTGGACATTTTCTTCTTTTTCCAAAGTGACAAAGCTGACTTTCCTCAACTGCATCTTCACACCTGAAGGAGGAAGAGCCGAGTTGATGGTGAACAGAGACGCGTATTGATCTGCGGGCCGTGTTTGCTGGTCTCGAGAAGGGAGAGTCAACGGAGCGGTGATGAACGGATTTGAACCGGGACTCCACCTCGAGCTCCCGCCCCACGGCCTCCCGTCCGGTCGGTGCATGAGGTGATTCCTTCATTTGTTGCTTGATTCCAGTGGGGAATAGCCGTCCAGAAGATACTGCTATTGTTACAAATTGTGCTATCAGAAATCTTCCCACTCAATTTCATGCTTCGCTACGTTACACCAGACCTGCGGAATACAAATGATAGGCCCTCAAATCCATTAGATCTCTTTTATTTCTTTCCAACAGTGGATTATGACCTGGAGCATGGTTCAGACTTTCCTCTCTTAATTCACGTGTTTCGCTTCAAACAAGGCAGTTGAAAATATCCTGAAAATATGGCACTTTTTGTCACCTGTACAGGCGACAGGAAAGTTAAATGTGTGTTGTGATCCATGCAGAAACAAGATTGTTTGGTTCGCCCTTTGGTTTTCAGCAAAACTTTTGGAAAGATTCGAGCCCACACGTACACGAGTACAAAGGAGCTTCCCGTGCAAGCTGCCTTCTGAAAGAACAAAGAAAACAGTGTGAGTAAACTTTGCACATAGCTTTGTGATTTTCAGTGTCCTGTCAGGCTGAATGTGGATCAATGGTGAAATTCCATGGCATTGTTTCGTAATTGGCAATTAGAAAATGTCAAATCTCGTCACTTGCAACGAGAAATGAAATTTTGATAGATAGTGGGTTGGAAACCAATGTTGCCTGAACTTTGGAACTTTGCACATCAATAACGAAATCAGTTTCGTTCATCCGAATTCCTTCTTTGTGATGTTCAACAACGAAAAAGGCTATCCAGTTCACGAAAGCAATCAATTGTAATTTCCCTAATTTGTTCTTACTTAACTTTATTGGTATTGGAGCCAACACTTTACTCACTGCATTTATGGCTTTTGGTATTCTGCTCAATTCATCACCGCAGGACGGTAATCCTGCCGCAACTATGAGGGGCTTCGGCTGCAGAAGCTGCTGGTCAAATTCTGGATCAAACTCGCTCAAGTTCTTCCAAATTTTAAGGAAACAGTGCCATTTGCTGAAAGGGTGCCAACAAAATCCAGATCACACACGATTTTTGACATTTTGCAGCTGGCTTTGCCCTCCACATATCTCTACAAACAAAAAAAGAGGATTGCAATCTATAACCTGCACGTGTGTTTCTGTCGTTCACTCGTCAACCGCCTTTCTTTGCTGCCGGAAAGAAACCAAGAAGAGCATTCGTCAACTGCAGTGACAATTGCAAAGCGAAAACTTGACGAACCTCCATGTAGCGGCGTGCACGGAAGTTTGACAGCTTGCCGTGCGAAATTGAACGCAATAAGCAAACACATTGAGAAATCAGGGCCCTGATAAGTCACTTCAGGGATCTCCTGATTAAATTTCCCCAACGCAATAAGTCGCTGAAGGGAAGATCCGATAAGTTGCTGATGAGCTCGCTTAATCACATTTGTGGCTGCCGACAAACAAAGTGAGTCTGTTGTCCAATAAACATCACCTGTTAAGAGTCTTGCACTTTTTCGCACGATAACGGAAAACAACATGGTATCCTTATGCCCCTGCAACTGCAACGTATACGGGCCACAAAGAAAAACTCAAACACAGGCATGCAGGATGAATGCAAGAAGGAACTCCTGCGTGTGAGAAAAGAATTGAAGCATTTGCTAATTTCCCTGCTTCTTCCTCCCTCGCTTCAGCAACGTGATCAATGTCGCATTAGCTCTCGAATTATTCACAGAATAGCATTACTTGATTAAACAAGTCGTTTCGGGCCTGGCCTTCAAATTTGACACAGTTAATTGAACACGAAAGATGATCCCATCCGAACTGCTCCTTCTGCGCGTGCAGCTGCAGCAGCCAAACGTTCCGCATGTGTGACTGCAGTGGCTTTCAGAAATGGAAAGTCATTGCTTGTTGGTGACAGATATTTGCAGTTTCAAAGTGAACGAACCTGTCACAAACAAACCTTGGGTCCGAGATCGATGTTGCTTTGAGATGGCAATTGGGTGCTGAAATCTTTTGCTCTTTGGTTCTCCAGATGATGAGCATGAGAAACAATTCAACGTCCTTCTGAACACGAGATTATTTCTCTTGCAGGGGTCGCATTCAGTTGGCAGGTGGCAATGTCAGGACTTGTGCCGCATGGTCTGGCCACATATGTGCAGTTTTCATCTTTTCTGCGAGTCACTTCTGTTGTTTTGTGTTGTACCTCAGGTGCTTTGCATTTTGCTGTTTACGTTGATCTGTTCTTTTGAGGGCATTTTGCTGTTTACGTTGATCTGTTCTTTTGAGGCCACTCTGCACTGTCAATCAGCTCCATTTGTTTCTTGGTTTTCTCCACCATGCATTGCAAGCAAACGGGCTCTTGACGATCGAGGAAATGAGGACGGACGCACTCGCGGGGATTTGGTTTTTATGTCGGAACAAGAATCTTGTTCATTGCACTTGACATTCAATTATCAAATAATGTTCACTGCCTTGCGATTTTGACATGACAATCACGAATTAGACAGCACACCCACAGCTTATCTGACAGGAGCTTTAACAGTTTACTGACACAAAATCAATGCAGCTTCACCAACTTATTCATCTTTTCTTGACATTGCGGATAGACAAACCAACAGCGAAGGATAAAGCTCAAATCAGGCCACTGCCAGAATCTGATCACTCCTCACAGCACGCACGAAAACTTTCATCTGTTTTCTTTTGGTGACCTTCAAGGTGTTCGAGCCCTTAACTTCGTGAGCGAGATTCAAGCACGGGCGTGCTTCTACCTGTTACTGTCCAGACGATATTTTTTGTTGGGCAAACAATGACATGTCGGACAAAAGTTTTAACAAGTCTCTGTGTGTGGTCCCAAAGTTTCCAAGCGTTCTTGATCCGACATCTTCGGCCAAATTCCTCAGACGAAGATCTGTCAAACGTCTCAAACGTGAAGAAAACGAACTTGTTCGTCTCAAAGCGAACCGTGCAGTTCAGTTGAAAGAGAGACTCCTTCTGTGAACTTCTTGTCTTCTATATGTCTGCCCGTTTAATTTGCGTTCTTGTTTGCTCTTGCCGTTTTGAAAAAAGCACAGAAACACAACGACATGCAGCTTCGCATATCAGAATCTTTCTCTTTTCACACAAACAGACGCTTTCAAACTTTGAAAGTTTTGGTCTCATCAGAACCGAAGGCAAATGTCCGTCAGGAACAATTGCCTGAAAAATTGATAGAAATGTGGTTCTGTGAAATGGACTTCTTTTGACTGGTCACACTTCAAATTCATGGCATGTGCTTTGTGATGGTCACAACTGCTGTTACAGGGGTGGCTCTCTACGTTCGCTGCTTTCGCCCTTGTGGGCAATTTGGTGTTTGATTGGAATTCTAAGCTTTAAAAGTCATGATCCACATGTGGAGTAATGGGACAAGGAGGAGCCATTGTGCACGCTGATGGTGTGCCCTGTCTACCGACCCGTGTCATTGAAGGCTCTCGGCTGTTTGAAGACACGAGTGCCACTGCTCGGCGCTGAGACATTCAATTAATTTTGGCTCGTTAGTTTGACCGCAGTGATTTAAATTTGAGTTTCTGACAGGTTGATATGTTTGCTTCTCAACTTCTTTTATTTTTGATTGAAAGACATTACCAAAACAAAATTGTAACTGCATATCACTCCAGCCACTGTGTGTGTGTGTGTGTGTTTTGTGCGGCGGGATGGAAGCTGTTGCGTTTGTTTTTCCGTGGATCTCGTGTCTCATTTTCAAGGTAATTCATCTCTGTACGAACAATCTGGACCGCATGCCGTCTTTCTGCATTTTGCAGGCAACAAAGAGGTGGAATATTAGTCAGATGTCCATCCCATCTCTCAGCCGTGGTCAGCACTTATGTATTCTGAAAGGTTGCGCAGAAGCAGTGTGGCATGAAATTGAGTGGAAAGATTTCCGATGGCAGTTCATGTAACAACGGTTGTATCTCACGGCTCGTGATTCCCCTGTGGTGCCTGCGACGGATAAAGTATGAACTTGCGCCCTGCACTTCAGAACAAGGCCGTTCATCAGAAGCAGGGTGCACAGGCAGGACAAACAACCTTGATCGTTGCGTTGTTTTTCAGCCAAACCAAACAAATGTCCTTTGTTTTCATCTTGTCTGCCGATATTTTTCGTCTGAAGCATTGTAAATTTCCAGAGCTTACAGTGTTGCACGAGTCAAGTTTGCAAAATTTGTTCGGAAAAAGTGAACCGCCCATTGTGGAAGAAGTGCACGACAAGGAAAAACCAACCCGTGGCGCACATTTCTCCCATTGACCAGAAAGGTCAACTGCGTGAGACATGCCTTTCACGACTGCCTCAGTGTGACTTCACAAAACTCGATGTCTTTAGCTGTTGGGCTTTGCATGTCGCGAATAGGTGCCGGATTCGGAAAGCGGACTAGATTATGTGTCAGTCAGGCGCTGAAGCTGCTGTCAGATTAGCGGTGGGTGTGCTGCCTAATTTGTGATTGTAATGTCACAGGCTCACAGCCATTCATATTTGCGATTTAATTGGATGTCAAGTGCACCAAACAGGCTTTGAGGCGAAGAAACAAGAAATTTGTAAACACAAGAACCAACGAGTTGTTCCGTTCACCGAATTGGTCCAGATTGCCACTTGCGTCGTGGCGTCGTGACGGCACTTTTGCTTTGCAAGTTTTTTTTCTTTTCTGCCTCATGGCACACATGAATTTCATGACAGACCTTTCCGTTTCTTGAGCAAGAGAATGGTTTTGACGGAATCGCGTTTTCTGGATGTGGCCAATTGATTGCAAATCACAGCAACCAGCAATCCAAGCTTGCGCTCGTGACAAGCTTACAACCCGCATGCATGGTTGCAAAAGGAACTGAACTTTTAAAACTAATCACACATTCACACCTCGAACCAGGTACTCGTGTATCTGATTCAAATGAGTCTGACTAAATGAATGACTGAAGAACGCAAAGCAAACCGTTAAAAATTAATGGGAACATTCTGTGTACCAAATGTACCAACGGAAAATCAACTGCATGGGAGGTGGCATTAGCCATGCAGGAATACCTGGTGAAAAGGATGACCAGCCAGGCGAGAACAGCGGATCAATTTCCCAGCACACCGCCACTGTCAAATGGGAAGCATTGTGTTGAGCTGGAAGACAGCGGTAAAGGTTGAAGGTTATTCGCAGTGCATGCAGAAGGTGTCGTTGCAGGAAAACTGAATTGTCAACCGCCAAACCGCCCCCTCCGCTGAATCTGTTTTGTTCTTGCTTATTCTTTCACACTAAAATATACAAAGTTAGTCAAACATCATTGAAAGAATTTAAAAAAACCCTGCTCAGTTCTGTCTGAAATATGACAAAAATGCTCCGTGTTGGCTGTTTCTTTTAACAAACAATACTGGGTGGAAAATCTGGCTGTGCCTTGTAAACTTTTGTCATCAATTCGGAGGAAACTTTATGTTGTGAAAATCCTTTAGGTTCGGGTCAATGGAACATTTTCTATGCATCATATGGAATGGACTCTGTTGAGTAACAAGGGTGTCCGATAGAGTCATAGGGCTGCATAAATCACCACTAAAGCTGTTAATAAAAGTCACCAAGATGGCAGAGCACTACAAAAAAGATAATCTCAGAGCCAAGCCTTCAAGATCTTTACACTAAACAAGGTCAAACCCATATCTCTATGTTTAGCCTTTGTACTGACACTCACCGCGGGCCAAGTAATATTACTTTGGTGTTTATCATCACAAATATTTGAATATAATACAGTGGGATGCCAGGCAAGGATTTCTGCACTTGTCAAAGGTAAATCCACTGCAGAAATTGATGTGGTGAGAGCTTAGCGGTCCCTATCCACGAGTATCCAGCTTCTGTCAGGACTGCTCACGATGGATCATCTCGCAATGCGCGGGGAAAATGTCATAATTCATGGCGAACAAAGACAAATTTCTTGACACAGACAGCTCGTTAGAATACGGTGCTTTCTCATGATAATATCCGTGCTGAGGATCCAATCTGCCTGAAAAGGGTCCAGCGATGACACCCTCCACAAGGAAGAAGTGTGCGCGTATGTTTGCTCGGTGCTTGGGGTATGAGTTCGTGGGATGATGCCACCACACTGATCGATTGAAAATAGTCAAACAAAACAAATGTGCCGGTTGAATTTTTCTGCACATGCCCACTGAAAAGATAGAGAAGAGACACACTTTCCAGATTTCTTTGAGTGTTTTCACTTTCACCACCATACAAGTAGGTTGTTTCACTCGAAAATGTTTGGTCTTGCTCTTTGATTCTGTTTCACTGTCAGACACGGGAAATCCATTTGCTGATCGTCCCATGCATAGGACTTGCACAAGGTAACAAAGGAACAGACCAGTCAGCATTTCTGAGGTCAAACAGCACATTGGGGAGACAAAAGCTATGTATTTGAACTCCCAGCAAATTCTGTCAGGGTGGACAATACCTATATCCAACTTCCAAAAGTCACAAGTCCTACATAGCCCTCTGAGTTCCGCGCACTTCACAGGCTCTCTCAGATTCATCGTTACTTTTTTAACATTTTTGGGAAATTTATGTACAAGTTTTGAGTTTTTCTAAATTAAAAACCAAGAAATTCCTCTTTAAAGTTACTTTCTCTAAATATTTTTTCATATCCAAACGTATTTTTTCCCTAATTCTTGCTCTAAAAGCTGTTAAATATTGCTCCTCAAGTGAACCTTTCAATAATTTTCTCATTTTAACTTGACTTTGACAGTCTTTTGACTTATCCCACTCTCATTTGATACTCTACTTCCTCATGTTTACCCTTGAATATTGACTTTCGATATGCTTATTGATCAATGACGTACGGTCAGCACAGATTCCAACAGGCGACGAATTGTGAGATTGATCCCTTCTGTGTTCACAAATGTTTGTAAGAGCTTAGAAAACAAAAAGAAGACAAAAGAACTCGGTCCTACCAACAAAACTTTTTGCTACTGCTTGGTTCTTTCTTTGCTCTCGTTCTGCGGTGGTCAGGCACACTTCTGACTTCCCGCTGTCCGTGTTCTGATGTGAGACCTCGTCGAGTGCACAGCTCAACAACCTGAGCCACAGGGATGACCGAGGACTAAGCCTCATACAAGAGACAACAAGTGGGATCAGCTGTTGATTCCGGATTGTGAAGTGCAACAATGACCTGGCTCGCGACTGGGCTGCCAAGAACGACGCGTCATGAAATCAGTCATTTTGTCGTCTTCTGGAGGCCCTTTACTGCAAACGTTCCTTCGTTTCTCCGAGCTTCGTTCGTGTGGACCAGCGAACAGGCCGTGATTTGTAGCATCAATAATTGATGCCTGGCATTTACAGCACAATTAGTCTTTGCCATTCGTATTCAGCGGCTTCGCCGCGTCAGGAAGCTCCCCACAAATACCCTGCTGCAAGTGTAGCTGCTGATGACAAGTTAACAAATGTCAAGTACTGAGCCTAATTTCCGATGTTTCTTAAGAATTGTCTGATAAATGACACGTAATGACTCTCCATCTTCCTGCCAAGGTGTTACTGTGCTTTTCAGCCACTCTGAGGCTGCCAACACAGTTTGAATTGCTTGCAACCATGAAGATGGGAACAAGAACGACGGACAGTCTCGAAAATTCCTGGACATTTTTCTTTCAACTTGTACGTAGATATGCAAACAAGAAATTGTCAAAATGAGAGAAGCATCTGGCTTCGAATGAATACGCGCTTCCTGCAGGTTGGGAACACATGTCAGCCAACAACGTTAACGTTTCGTACCCGGGACCTTTTGTTAGATCGATTTGGAAGACAGAAACTAAAACTTGTTTTATGGGATCAGTTCTTTGGCTGGTCGCATTAACATTCAAAACATGCGCCAAATGATTTCATATGGGACACCATCGCATTCTGTATGACTGACATTATGGTTGATCTTCATTGTCAGACAGAAGTGTTTCCCAATTTTACGGTTGACTAGAAGCACAGATTTCCATCACCAGAGAGGGCCGAGTAGTGATAAATGTGCCATAAGAGGAAGATCGTGCCAGACATGACTTAACGTCTCAATCCTGCTTCAGTGTCCCGCTTGTGAAATGATAGTGTCAGGAGCGAGCGCTTTGATAAGATATTGATGGTCACTGTATCACGTTGTCTATTATGGAGGGCCGGATTGTCAGTTTGAAAGGACAATCAGTCTGTCCGACGATCAGTTTTCCTTTTTGCAAATTGTGCTTGACATGTCTGGGAGTCCAATAGAATGCAGCCCTTTCTCTTGCAGCCTCAAGAACCGCTTACAAATGTTCACATATCTGAAAATGGACAATCCAACTGTTCAGCAAAACAGTGTGAAATCTTTGCTTTGCAAAGAAAAAGCCATTCTGAGACTGAAAGGGCACTTTCACTGTTTGCATTGAGTGGCTGAAGTTCCTAATTGTTTCCTGTCAGCCCTGGAGCTGCTCTTTGCAGATTGGTCAGCATGGGAGCCTCTCTTCTCACGACAGGCCAACAATGTCAACCATCAACTTATAATTTCCTCCTCTTTGAAAGCGATAAGAAAGGGGGTTCTTGATGATTAACACGTGAACGACCAGGCGCAGAAACTTCGAGCTTGGCCTGTATTGGTTGAATTTCATTTCATTATCCGTTTCTCAGAAACGTTTCCAACTTGTATAGCATTTCCCGTCAGCTGGCAGTCAGACGCTGAGCCAAACAAAAGTACACAAACCCACATTTCTTTTTTTCCCAACACAAAAATATTTCCAACAAAATTTTGAAGGACAACTTGTTCATGGTTTGCGTTCAGCTTCATTTCATTTCATTTCCCATTGATTGGCCATCGAGCTGATGTTTGTTCTTGGAACAAATCTGACTCATCTACAAATGACATGTTGTCTTGGCGCTCTTCTGATGGTGAGATCAGTCCACTCCAACAGTCAACAGGTCCAATTAAGCGAATGATTCTGCAAAACCTCTTCCCAGAAAAGTGATCCAAAGTCTGCGTATTTTGATAAGTCGATTGAGATAAGAGATTAGTTTCAAGAACTCTGATCCAAGTCAAGGATCTCACACTTCTCCTAAATCCTGAAAGTTTGCGCTATCGCTCAAAAACAAACGTTTTGATATACACTTGTTTATGAACAGAAAGATTGGCAAATTTGAGGACAGGTCACAGGTCGTGTTTGTTCGGTGCAATTTGGAAGTACATAAACAGTCTGACTGGCTCCTAGACGATATTTCAGCGCCACCAGTCTTCAGTGACTAGGAAAAGGAAAGGACGACCAGGACTATCACCGACAGAAGAACAACCGAGCCTCAAAAGTACGTGTATGAAATGGAGTTTCATGCAACTCAAAATCTCGAAGGAACATGTTCGCAGCAGTAAACTCAGGAGCTGTTCTCATAGTCCAATCTAGATCAACGTGGATTGATTTGCGGTGTAGTGATCCGTGCGTGAACAATCTGTTCGAGATGAAAACCATCTGGCAAACAAAATAATATCATTTGCGCACATTGAGTTTGGATATATGCAAGGTAAACCTGACGGCGGGGCCAGTCCCCAAAACTCCGGGATCAGTTCCTTTTTGTCTGAACCCCATGTGGGAGCACTCCCTGCCTGACCAAATCCTGCTGGATTGGTTCTTGTGATGGTTGATGTCAGGTCTCTTGGGAAGCGATTCAGTTTTGAGAACAGAATTCAAACATGTGGTCAGTCGTCTGCTGCACATACAGGGAGACATATGGATTTACCTCACAACAATCCCCTTGTTTGTACCCGCTAACATCAAAGCAAACAAACAACTTCACTCACCTGCATTGGGCAAAACCTATTTGAAATGGTATCACAGGTGGCAGCAGTTGGCAGTCACTGCAGGCAACCTCTCCCCATTGGAAAATGCATTGAGTGAGAGAGATTGCCCCTGCTGACCCTGGTAAATTTTGATTTTGCTTTCTGCAAACTTATTTTTGCCTTTCTTACAACAGTGACAATACAGTCCAGTCAATCTTAATGCGCTGCTTCACTTCTGATAGGTGGGCCTCCAGACTCCCTCAGGCCACTTGCAAAACACAACAGATCCTCTGTCGGTTTTTGTGAGAATGTTGCTCTTCCCAGAAGCCAATTGCCTTTGCTTATTGTGCAATGTCCCTTCAGGGCAGATCAACTCGATGTGGTGCGCAACAGGCCAGGTCGGCCAGATGTCCCACTTTCCCTTACCTTGTTCTCCCCCCACTCTTTCTCTGTCTGTCTGTCTCTCTCTCTCTCTCTGTCTCTATCTCACACGCACACACGTAAACATTAACCCCCCCTGAGGATGCCTGCAGGAGAAAGGAGGTTGGGGGAAGGGGTGGGGTTTGAGGAAGGTTGAAAGGGGGTGAGGGGAAGGGGTAGTGAAAAAGCGTGGGATATCTGGCCTGCCCATTTATTCCTTTCTTTCTTTTTCCTGGCAATGTCCCCTGACAACCAGATACAAATGACTCTGTCTCAAGTTTTATCAAAGGTAAAAACTTGATGCTTGGTTCAATGAAAGGTCTTTGAACAGACTTTCGTTTCAAAAGGGCTTGGTTCCTCAAGACATTTTCCCTGGCAACAGCCCTCGGCAACCAAACATGACACCTGCAGTCAGTTGCCTTTGGCACTGCTTCTTGGTCCAAGCAAGGAAACTTGGTTTTTGCCCAATTTGAGCCTGATAGTCTGGAGGGGGACATCGTCCAGAAATGTCTGTTTAGCTTCATCGATTTGTTCAAATGTTTGCAGAAAAATGGCTGCAGTGGAAGTTCACCCAATGGGAGGTTCAGGAGAGAACAGAGTCGGGCCGTTTGCCGCGATCAGCACTTCGACGGGGAACGATGACACTGGAAATGTGAGCTCCAGGTTCCTCTCCGCCACCACGAGACAACTCTCGAGGCAACTCTCCACAGAAAGTTTCATCCCCGCACGGAAAATTTCCTCAGTTTCTCGAGCGGACGCCACTGGGAAGCTGAGCAGGTTGTCTTCAGTACTGAACAGCAAAGCAGATGCGGCACACACTTTTCGCTTTGTTTATTCAGAAGTTGTCGAGAGATCCATGCGCAGACAGTTCAGATCCTCAGCTTTCCCGCCTTTAACGAGAGCTCAGCGCGGACTGGAAAGTCAATGCGAGATTCCAAAGCTGGCCGAGATTTTCCAAGACCTGCTCACCGTGCGCAGGTTCAGGAAGAGTAACGTTTCTCAAGACCGACAGTGGAGGGCGCGGGAGGAGCAGCAGCGCAGAGCCTCCACACACCAGGACGCCGGGTCGCCGCGCCTCCCAAAGTTGCAGCATCTCAAAGCGATGCGAATGGCTCGGAAACGAAGTTCAGCAGTGCCAACGAGGCTCCCTCCCCTGATGCAGGAGTCGGACAGCAACAGCAGTGTGACGACACCGCTCAGCTCTCACAAGTCCACCTGAAAACCTCACCGTGAATGCAGAGAAACGCATTCCCTTTTCTAAGGGATGGACCATTCTGGAATGTGGTTGGCCAGGTCACAAAGCCCGAAAACACAAACACGAACTGACTCGTATTTGCCTTTGTGATTAGAATCGAGCGCTTGACCCGTCCCCCAAGAGAAAAGCCGAGAGGAACCCATTGAGTGAGAAATGTTTACTAGTGGGGGTCTCTGCTTCCAAACGCATGTACAAGTCACAAACCATTCCAGGATTTGGTCGAAGTATCTCAGTCACAGGATCCTTGAAACCAAGTGGGACTGGCAATTTCTCTTGAGAGGGGGCGTTGTTGGGCTCGCTCCTGGATTTGTTTCACCCTTACCCTCCTTAAAGGTCCTTCTGCTTTGACTTGTTCTATGTTCCACAAATAGGAGGGAAGCTCAAACGGCAACATGTCACATCAATTGTATTTGGAGTGCAGACGTCCGGAATTGTTGCACCGCTGGCGTGAAGAAGAAAAAAATTTGTGTTGACTGATTTTCCAAACTTTATTGCAAAAGTCGAGAGACACAAAAATCACATTCAGTGAACCTCTTGAATAAATACTGCACCGAAACGATCTGCGCAGTCATTCTGGGTGTTTTGGTCTTGTCCTGAATTTGACATGAAATTTACAGTGGTTCAACATCCAGCAACTGGATTTGCTTGGACGACCCTGCGAACTGTTGGCAATAAACATCAAGTCGTGACGCGATGATGGCAGACAATGAAGCAGTTCGCTCTGCACGCCAGAACCGCGACCAAACAGATCTGTTGAACTTCTCCTTTGTCTGCAACAACGACCACCAACGACTGGGTCAACCTCGGTTTGTTTCCGAAAAAGGTCTCACGGAAGCCGAAGAATTCTATGCAAAACCTGACTGATCACCTGGTGGTCAAGTCTGTGCTTCTCCTTGAAAATCCATGGAGCAGTGAAAATCTTCGAATCTTTTCGCCAAATCCCCTCGAGTGACAGACGACTGAACGAAAACTTCTAACGGCTGGTTGTTGATTTCAGCATGCATGTTTGTCAAGATACTTTCAGGTGCTCACAATAAACACAACTTGACGACAAGTTCGCATCAAGCCGTTCTTGTCAAAAACCAACAGAACTGAGTTCTTATTGTGTTCAAAGCGTTTTGAATGTGAGAGTTGCGCACACAAAAATCTCGAATACAAGCAAGGGAAATGAAACTCGTCCGTTTTGCGATCCAAGTTGCACAGCAACGCTCTTTGCGCTGCGAAGAACTTGCAGAGCCACTGCAAACGAGAACGACAGTACAGCTTTGAGCGACAGAATCTGAAAGGAAGGCAGCAAAGTCGGCGAATGCAGCTCCCAATCGCCATCTAGTTTGCAAAACCAGAAGCCACTCAAGCCTCCCAAGAAACATTTTCACTGCAGTGACATCTAGACAACCTCACTATGCAGTGCAAACCGCACAAAAATAAACGAGAAATCATGCTTCGATTCGTACCTTCGCAAAATGTACGACAAAGATGTTCAAGTGCAATCAAACACAGAATGAATTTTCCTGCTCGGAAACATCACGGATGAAAATCTTACACAGTTACCTCGCCATGCACCATTGGCACACAATGTTCAACTTGACTTTTTGAAAGAAAGTTTCGAGCACGCGTGGGCTGTCTCCATCTGACAGGCTCAGAAACAAACCTGGTTGGTCGTTCAGTGGCGAACACTTCATGGGTGCATGGACGTGAACACACAACTTTTCATGGTGACCGTATGCACCCAGCCCCTGGTTCCGTGCGTTGTGCTGTGCACGACGCCACCTCACCACTCCTCGTCCTGCTTTTGTGGTTTCGTCGCCTCTCAGAATACACATACACACACACACACACACACACAACCTTTTGGGTAAGACATTGAACAGCAAAGTACGACCTTCCCGCTGTCCCCATGGCAGTGTCCACACACAGTGTGACCTCCCCGCTGCCTCAGTACACACACACACACACCACTCACTCACTCTCTTTCTCTCTCTCTCTCTTTCTCTCTCTCTCTCTCACACACACACACACACACACACAACCTTTTGCGTAAGACATTGAACAGCAAAGTACGACCTTCCCGCTGTCCCCATGGCAGTGTCAACACACAGTGTGACCTCCCCGCTGCCTCAGTGCACACACACACACACACACACACACACACACCGTCCAACCGCTACGGCTGCAGAATGAGTGGATTTGGCGGCGATGGCTCCGGAACACGCAGATGCACCTCGGAGCACCCCTGGCCACCCCGCGGTTAATCTGCTCCGAGCACCTGGAAGTCGGCGCCGCGTCTGAGGGCATCGCCGCACATCGCGTTCACACCCCGCTCGACACCGCTGTCGCTGTCGCTGTCGGTGCTCTCGCCACTCTCCTCCGGCTTCTCGCCCGTGTCCACTCCATGCTCGTGCTCTTCTCGGAGCGTCGCCAGAATCTCTTCGTATTCATCCGAGTCCATCCCAAAGCTGGATAGCTCGTCGTCGGAGCTGCTCAAGTCAGTTGCCGAGTCGTCTGCGTGGAGGCACGGCTGGGGGAGCACCGGCGGATTGTGGCAGATCGGGTAGCCGCCTGGCATCAGCCTGATGGGCGGGAAACGACGTGGTTTTTGCGATGAAGGCTCAGGGACGGCATTTCCTACGGTGGCCATCTGCTTTGCCCGCTGTTCTTCCACGACAGCCTGCTCTCTCTTTTCGTCCTGCTTTTGCTGTATTCTCTCCTGTTCCCTGTTGTGTCGTTTTTGCATCTCCTTCTCAGTCTGTTCCACTGTCGTCCTGGTAACCTGGCGCTTGACTTCTTTCTTCCCGTTTGATCCAAGCATTGCGTACGGAAAGCGCAAGCGTTTCCAAGCGTTGGCGGCCCGCTCTAAGGGCGTCAGTTGGCTGGACGAGGCATTCTGCTTGATGTTCGCCGCACCTTTGAGCTTTGCCTTTCTGGTCGCTACGTTACCCTGCGGCATGAAGTCGTCCGCGTCTTCGTCAGTGCCCTGCTCCTTTTCGTCTTCTTCTTCCTCCTCGTTCTCGTCGTCGGACGCAATGAACTGGGCACTGACCGGAAGCTCGTCATGGTGACTGTGCAGCCTCCTACTCGCCTCGTCCACGAACTGCAGGCCGCACGTGTCGCACTGTGGGTAGTTCAGCGGCTTCTCTCCCTTCTGCCGCGCAGGTTTCTTCTCTTCCACCTTCAGATCAGTCGCTTCCTTCTGTATCTTCTCCTCGTCTGTGTTCTTCTTCTGGGGTCCAGCACTACTTTGTTTCTCGACACCAGCGCACTCCGCCAGTCTCATCTGCATCTCCTTCTTCATATCCTCTTCAGTGTGGGATTTGAAATGCAATTCGAGGTCCTGCGGCCGCTCGAACGCCGCCTGACACAGGAAGCATTTCTGCGCCTTGACGCACACCTTGAGGTGCGCCTGCAGCTGCTGGGCCGCTCGAAACTTCTTATCGCAGGACCTGCATTGGAAGAGGGTGCCGGCCTTTCGGGCGAATCGCGCGCACGAAGCGCGTCCGCGCAGCGTCGTCCTGTGCACGCGCAGCTGATGCGGAGAGGCAAACGTTTTCGGGCAAAACTGACATGCGTTCGCACTCAAGGGTACTTTGTCCATGGCAGCTGAAGGTTCGTTCATCTTCTTGAGTTCTGCTGCTCTTTGGATTGCCTTGGCCTTCTTCAATGTCTTCAGGACTGTTGTCTTCGTGGACGCAGCGATCTTCTTGGCCCTTGTGGACGCAGCAATCTTCCTGGGTCGGGAAGAGGCTGGGTCTTGCCTCGTGTTGTTCCTCTTGCGCCCAGGGAAATTACACGCGATTCCGGTAACAACACCCGCGTGCTTCTCATTTGCGTGAATCAAGAACTCTTCTGCATTATCACATGTTTGAAAACAATCGTGGCGTGCGCAAAGATAGACATCAGCTTGTGGAAAAGAAGAAATTTCTTCCGGACCTCGCACTTCAATGACCGTTGGCTCTTCAGACCAGGTGGTGTCCGACCAGTCCGTCAAACTGAGCTGTAAATCGACTTTTCCATCTAATTTGCGCTTTTTTGATTTTTGACACTGTGATGCACTCGCTTTGCGTTTCCTCGGTTTTTGTTCACACTTCTGTGTCGGTCTGGGTTGCTTGGGCCGTGTCCTGAGCTTCAGTTGTGGTTCTTCGAAGTCCATATCACACTGATGAGAACGCTCCAGCCGTTCGTCCAAGCGCGGCGCCCGCACGTGGGCTTCCACTGCTCCTCCGTGCATCTGAAACGCGTGTCTGAAGAGCTGCACCAGACCGTCGCAGTGCTCGCCACATTTGCACACGTACTGAGTCTCCACCGGTGGATCAACCCATGTGCGCTCCACGTGATCTTTGGTCCTGCCGCCTTCCGGTTCTTCTGCACTACAGGTGGCATCGAGGCCGGAGCTGACAACCTGCACCGAGCAGTCCAACTGCAGCAGCACGTCCATGTTGGCCCGACCCGCAGCCACCCCGGCGGCGCGCGTGCTCTCATTGGTCTTCTCAACGTCACACGGAAACGAAACGTTGAGGTCATCTCCGCCGTGGTTCGCCGGTTCCATGTTTGTTTCGCAGCTCGAAACGTTGGCGGCAGCTTGGTCGCACGTTGTTGACGCAGAGTCGTCTGCGGTCGTGCTGCTGTCCATTTCGCTGCTCTCAGAAGAGTACTCATCCTCTCCTTTCTTTGACCATTCTTTACTCTGCTGGGTGACAAGTGCAACGCTGTTCTGCAATCTTGCGCGCTTTGTCCATATTTTCGGCTCTTCAAACAATTGTCCTGCTTTCTGAACGTCAGCGTCAGACCCCACGTTTGCATCATCCTTATGCAAAGTGGACTCATCGAGACAAGATGTTGTCGCCTCGTCTGTGGTGCTCGAGTGAAGGTCCGAGTCGCGACTCAGCTTGAGGATGTTGGACACCTCGATGACGACATCGTCGTGGAAGACCTGCGAGTGTGCAAACAGCGACGCGTCGTCGCGGCACCGTTTCCCGCATTTGCTGCACGTGCACATCCCCCCACCCTCGTCGTTGACAGGTGCTGCTGTTCGTTTCTCATTGAGATGAATTTTTGTGGATTTGATCACAGCCCTTGAAGCTCGTTGTTTTTTGTTCGTTGCCCCACGTTTTGTTGTTTTCGGTCTTTGCCTCGCAGAATCTCCAACGGCTGATATTTTCTGCAAGTGAACATCACCTCCCTGATTTTCATCGGAGTTCCTCTTCTGTGGCTTTCGTCTATCCCTTGTTGAAGTTTTCCGCTGAGTTTTGGATGTCGTGATCTGCTGAGCCCGCCTCCTGTCGAGGATGACGTTCAGAGGAAGGTCGTCATCGTCCTCGCAGGACTGGGACGAACTGGGCATGTCCAGTTCCTTCGACTTCTGGCTTTTTGATTCTTCGTAGACGCTCTCTTCGTTGCTGCCGCAGGCCGACCCACTGAATTTCCCCCGGTCACTTTCATAACGATTTTCGAACGAACTCGAAGCATGTGATTCCTTTGCGCTGTTCGATTGACTCGAGTTTGCCCCACAGCTGTAAACGCCGACTGACTCAGTTGATCTGTTTCTGTCACTGGCCGCGCTACTCTCAATCTCAGTGGAACTGTTCAACGTTTCTCTGTCTCTCCAGTTCAGATCCACCCTTCTGGTTCTGCAGTCAGCCTCATGCGCCTGAAGAAGTCGTGCAGATTCATAATTCCCACACCGCCCGCACGACAGCGCGCTTTTCTCCGTCACTGTGCTTCGCTCCACAGCATCGACTGACTTTGCTCTTGCGGTGTCTCCATCCTGACAGTCGTTTTCAGTCGGTTTCTTGTCTCCCGACAATTCATCAAGGTTGTTTCCCTTTTCTGCAAACTGCTTTTGGCCTGCGGGGACCTTTTTCGGCAATTCGTGGATGATTTCCCAGTGAGCCCGTGCGGTGAACGCAAACAGGTACGTGAGATCACAAATTTCGCAGCGCCAGCACCAGGGCTGGACACGGTCAGTGCGATGCAGTGCAGTCGAAGTCTCTCCTCGCTCTTGCGAGATGTCTTTTCTTTTCTCATGGAGCAAATTCACAGAATGGTCGTGACTGGCCCTGCTTTCTTGAAGTCTCGGACCATCTTTGCTTCCACCTGTTTCGTCTCTTTGATCACAACAAGGAGAAGCAGCTGACGGATCAGGTTTCTCTTGATTCAAAGCAGAAGCAGACATCGTCTGGGCAACAATAGTCGACTTGTCTTCCGCACTTTTCTTCTCATCGTTTCGTGGTTTCTCATCTTCGTTTTCCGCGGTGCCCGGCATCGTTGGTTCGTTTGCGTCGCTCGCTTTCCTGCCAGTCGTGGCACTCGGATGATTGTAATTTTCCCCAGATTCCAGCGTTCCGTCATCCGTTTCAACTTCTCCAGGTTCCAGCGTTTCTTCCTCGTCCGTTGAAATGTGCAGGTCGAGCTCAGCCAGCAGCTCTGAGATGCTCGAGTTCAGCGGTACGTCGGGCAGCAGGTGGCACTCTGAGTCGGACGCGATCACGCTCTCCTGTTCCTCCTCAGACGACTCCCCCTCCTCTACTTCGCTAACTTCCGTCTCTTCTTCCATCGCGCTGTTTTCGACGTCGTGAGATTCACTCCTTTCTGAAGATTCATCACCAGACTCCACAGACACGCACTCGCCGTTCGGGGCCATTCGTTGGTGCAGCTCGAGATACTCACGCATCAGGAAAGTCTTGCCGCACTTCCGACACTGCTGCCTCGTATCTCCGACCACGTCTTCATACTTGTGCACAACGCGAAGGTGCCTCTTCAGCTCCCTCCCAGAGTCAAAAGATGCCTCGTCTGAACTCTTGCAGAAGGCGCAGTCAAACGATTTCTCCAGTTCACGCTCCGCATGGCTCCTCAGCTCGCGGTCATGTTGGTGCGCAACGTCTTCTTGGTGTGTACCCGACACATGGCGTTTGAGGGCCTTTTTGGCCAGAAAAGCAACGCCACAGAACCCACACCACTGGATGCCCGCTGTTTTTGGGAACTTCACGCAGTCTATCAGTGACACGGGACCAGGCAATGTTTCGTCGCGTTTCTTGCTCGTTTGCGGTTTCTTGGCACCAGAATGCCGTCTCTGCAGACACTGGACGCTCCGTCCGACCCCGGACGTTGCGTTGTCTTTTTTGAGCGACGTCGGCTTTACTGGGGGTTTGGTTGCTTTCTGTGGTGCCCGTCCGTGTGCGCTCTTCCTCTCCAAACGCAGCAGCATCGGTCGGGCAGGTCTTCGTCTCCATTCGGTGCTCTCGGTGTCCAGCAGGTCGAACACGCTGATGGGCTTCGTTCGCTTCCTGCCCGCCGTCGTTCTCTTCCGCCTCACTTCAGGCCGTCGTCCTCTTTGTCTGGGAACCTGCAGACAATGGAAGATTTTCATTTTCACATGACTGTTACTCGACATTGCACCACGTACGACTTTCAAAGTCCTGAAGCCGAAGCTGTTTTTGTCGTGGTACGAATTCGAAGTAAATTTACCACCTCGCTGGTCAGTCGACTGCCTTCACAGAACCATTCAATTGCAACAAGAGACCGTCGAAAAGCATGAGGCCAAATTCTCGTCCAGGTATGATGCGTCTCGCGCTTTTTCTTGTTTCAGGGGCAGTTCAGCGATCTCACACTCGCACTTGCGATTGAATCGCATTGTTCTCATAATGACAGAGACTCTTGCGCATGAAAACTTTATTTCTTCACACAAACAAAGCAAACAGTTCTCGATCCATCGGATGAACATGCCAACACAACCAGCAGGGTCAAACCCTCTGAAACAACATTTTGCCCAACTCATTTCCTGCGATATTTCAGAGACAGTTTCATCTTTTTCAGATGCCTTGCGTCAACTTTCTTATCAATCTTTTTCAGAATTGCGCACTTTTCTTCACATTTGTCTGCACCACAACCTCTTGCATGAATACTCAGTCCTCTCGGCCCAAGCATGAAAACCTTCCCTCCGATTTCTTCTGTCTCAACCTTGACACACTTCTCACTTGGTGGACTGTCCGCAGGCTTCTCACAAGTCGTTTTACACATGACACTCAAACTTGCTTCCTCCAAGAGTTTCTCATCAGTGCACTTGTATGTGTGGACACTGTCAGTGTCAGATTTGTGCCCTGTAATTTCTTTTATCACTTGCTCATCTATGCCAGATGTGTACATTCTCGTCGCCACTGTCACATGTAACGAATGGTTCGTGAATCTCCCACTCAGACTGGCCTGCTTGGTCAAATTTGACACAATCTTTTTCAGACAATTGACACCAATTGGCTTGTACGCGGTAAGAGCCATTGAAAGAGTTCCCGCTGGTTCCTGCCATTTTCTGTGTTTCACCGATCCATCGCAGTCGGTTGTGAGCTTTCCTTGCATCCGGAGATGAGAACATATAAAAATGATGTGCGCCTCTATTGCGTGGGATTCTTAGCACTCTGGCTGTGGTCGAGAACATTTCGACCACA
>JAAUXT010046068.1_pt1 | contig 46922 bp, 33 predicted proteins | sample 7278171 | NCBI WGS metagenome assembly JAAUXT01 (sample SAMN14350112, study PRJNA611818) | marine sediment metagenome | isolation source: surface marine sediment (1.8m) | place: French Polynesia: Moorea | collected 2018-08
CACCACAGGGTTATCACATGATCATTTGACTGGGTTTTTCCCTTTTCAACATAGATCTGGTTGAGTTGGAAGCATTTCCTTCTTCAAGCAACAGATTGTCAGGCTAATCTACCATTACTCTAGTCAGTTGGGGTTGCAGCCCCTCTCAAGACCTGTTGTGGATTCAGTAGTTCAGTATTTGAGTGTCAGCATGCCTGTCTTGAATGCTAATCTGAGAATTTTGGTCATCAGACTGGCATTGCCCATTCACTTGGCGGAGCACCAGGCTTAGGTGAGTGGTTTTCCACATTTGTCTCAAGTCACTCCACATTGTGTCTGTGTTATCTGGACAGCACTTGGCTTGTCTGGATTGTCACACCGTTTTTGGCCCTGGAAACCAAATTTGTGGCTCTGAAGCAGGATTCCAAGTGTCTGAGTACATCCATGTCAAATTGTGCCTGTAACGATTTCGGCTGAGCAGATTTGGCTTTTCCGAAATTGTGTACGTTCATCGTACCTTGTAAATCTTATCACTGTGGAGCGGGGGAAAACACTGAAAAACATTCCTGTTACTGATCAGTTTCAAATTTTGACTTGCTTCAGAGATCGTTTGGGACAATCTGTTTCAAAAACCATCTGAGATGTTTTGATGTGAGGACAGCTAGTGCATGTGAGACTTTGTGTGTACAGAAGAAAAGATCCAACGATTTGGTGCTGCAGTGTGTGAGCTGGAGGTTGACGTCGAATTGCATTGAACAAAACAGCTTGTTGCAGAATTCTTTTCTTGACAACTTGTTTGGTTTGTGAAGGATTGTTGACAAATTGGGTTGTTCCACGCAAACAAAGTCAGCTGATTGGTCTCCGGTGGTGTCAAGAAACAAGCCATGTCTTGCCAAGGACCTTGATTCAGTCAAATGAGACCACTCTGTATTTCGCTTGTCACGGCTCATGTCTGATCACAAAATTAAACCTGATCACAAAATAAAATTCAGCGTTCTCGCAGTTGTGTGCTCTGACGTGTGCTGCACATGCAGGGATACACTATTCCTCCTCAACGATCTCTTCGGAGTTGCTGCGATACGCGTACTTGGATCTTCGACGCGTTACCTTGAGAGACGCAAAGCGTCGGATGCTGTCCTTGCGTTTCTTGACCCCCGGTTTGTCTTGCGCGATCCTGAGTGAGACTGCAATCTGTACAAGCATTGCAGATGCAATGGTCTTGATCATGTCCCTGATCACAACCAAGCTCGTGATGATGGACTTCCAATATTGAGTGTGTCTTGCACTTCGCAGGTAGGATTTGTTTCTCTGAATAGTATTGTTATCCATGGCTTCGGTTTGTCCACAAAACCTGCAAACAAACGAAAAAATCGCGCTAATCGTCAATTCGCTTCGGTGATGACAAAATTGCCATTGCAGTCGAAAAATCAATGAAAAGGGAATACTCAGGGAGAGAAACCACGAGGAGCTTGCATACTGCGGGGCAAAGGACACAAAAATTTATGTGGTTCTGAACATCTGTTCTGCTGCAGTCCTTTGAATCTGAACGAAATGCCAGTTCCGTAACTGAACTGATTTCAGGACAACAGACCGAGTGTAAAGTGGGTATTCTGGGTCGGAACCCTTGCATCGTGGCACATTTTCCTTTTCGGTTCTTCAATCGCATCTGAACAGATAACACCCAGAAGCACGCGCAAAAAAGGCAGGCTCCTGTCCTTTTTGGAAATAAGTACACAATGTTGTGCGACAAAAACGCAACACACAAGTTTTCAATCTTTGTCAGTCTCTACGTCGGCAAAACTGAGGCCACAAGACATGCATGTTGCTGTGTTTCGACCATGCAACGCTCACGTCCAAACAAAGGACTGTCATTGATGGCGTCAGTTTTTCTGCCGAGAGAATACAGAATGAGCCGATTTTGCTTTTATTCTTGACAAACGGCAAGGCAGCTCCAATCCACGTTGACGTGAAAGTCTGTCACTTGTACGGTGTGTTGACTCACCTGAAGTTGACGTCAACAGTGGAAAAAAACGGATAGCTGCTTGTTGGGCACGTGTATCAAAACAAGAACACTGTGTCATGCCCAAGAGAAAAGCTTCACGGTCTTCTGGAGGAGTTTCATCCGTTGCAGTTTTCATCACCCATTCACACCAAGACTGTTTCGTAAGTTCAATTGGTGCCACTTCCGTGACGTCATCTGTGCAAAAATGGCAATGAAAAGGACAACAACCTTCCTTCCAGGTCTGAGTTAACACACTCACTATGGCACTGGGAAGGATACAAGTGTCAACTGTGAAACCTCACAAGAGTTTTGATATCCCATGTATCCCACTATCCTGAAGCCAAATGATTCTGCCGGGATTTGTCGAGGCTCTTGAATTAAAAACCCGTCATGGCTTGTGCTTGTGGTGTATTTCTATTGAAAAGCCACGGACCTGTCAGAGTTCCCTCTTCTGTGGGCCTTGTTCCTTGTCACGGCTGTTGAAGAGACAAGAACCTGTCCTCAGATGAAACTGAACACAGGCTACACATTGTGCCAACAAAACTGCACCATGCGACAGAAAAAGTACCTCAGAGATCCGGCCCGATCCGAATTCTGAGGGTGCAGTGCACATCATGCAAATGGATAATGTTATCATTCTGTGATGAACCTATCATGATGCAGAACAGTTCAAGTTGCGAAAACTCACAGATGTTTCATGCCAGCTCTGTTTTTGGCCAAATGGAACAATTTTTCATTGATTTCCCTGCACGAATGAAAACTTCATTGCGTCAAATGAACGAAGTCACTTCCGTAAGATCTTGGTGGAGAGACAACAGCAATCAGAGACCTTGATTCAAGACCAAAAATAGCTCCATGGAGCTCCCGTTGATTTGAGAAACACAGTGACCTAATCACAGCAACCTAAACACAGTGACCAAAACACATTGACCTGAAACACAGTGACCTGAACACAGCAACCAAAACACAAAGAAGCAGGTGCACAAATGGTCAATTTCAACAAATACTTATGTTTTATTTTTATTACTTAGAATGCAGCCAAATCTGTCCAAATTATCTGTACATTGAAACTTCTCACCTGATTGCACACAAAGCTTGCTAAAATCTTTGCTGAATCTCTATTTCAAATACTTTCCTAAAATCCCAAATTTGTACCCAAATGAAGACCCCACCTGAAAATTATGTAAAAATTTTAATAAATCAAAAAAATTGTTCACCATTCAAATACCCATATAAAAACTACATTTCATCAGTGTACTTCTTTCACTAAATATTTATACTTTCTAAGGTATGGACCAATTTGTCCAAGCATATCCCAAATTTTCCAACCCTCCAAATTTTAACTTTTTGACCTAAAGAACCAAAAAATGTGAACTTCACATTTTCCTTCATTGTACATTATCCACAACCCAAATTGAACCAAAAAAGCCCTGAAATCCTGAATTGATCCTCATCTTGATCATGAAACAGGTGTACAAATACTTTTGGCAGATGCTGCCAACAGGTGATTTGTTTTGGTTGCCCTGTTTGGGTCGCTCAAAAATTGAGCTCGCTTCAACAGAGCAACTTCTCCAAATCACCTGAAAAGGGGCCAGTGTGGATCCCTTGCCATCATGTGTGTGTGGGAAATGCCCAAAATGTCCAAGTGGCCTGTTACTCCAGTGGTTCACTGCTGTGCAGATCAGATAAAAAAAATTCCTTTTCGACGAACTTCATTGTGACCGGTCTGAAGTCCTCATTTCTGAGAGAGTGGAAATTGTGTGTCGAGTGACGATCTGAGTTGCAAGGAAACAAAGTAACCAATGCATCTGAGTGACACAAACGAGAAACCTCTTTCGATTTTGAGAGCAAAAGATGGGGATTGGTCCTTGTCTTCGACCGAACGCTTTGGAACAGATCTGTGGGCCGTTCTTGCTCAGTGAGCTGGTTTTGTGTTCAGGGACTTGTAAATGATTCATGTGTTGCTCTTAGAAAATTTTGCAATCCGACTTCACATCTTTAAATCTCCAAACTTGATGACGGAAAGATATCGACATGTTTTTGCACTTGCCTCGGGTTCACTCACCCACGAACAACGAAGTGGAATTCTTGAGTTGCATGGAGTTCATTTGTTTGGGTGGGTGAACTGAAGCCATGCAGAGAAAGGGTGGACAGGGTCCAGGCTGAAAGCTCCAAAGGGGAAATCTTTTCATTGGGGGGGGGGAGAGAAAACATTTTGGGAAGCCCCAACCCTGGGATTTGGAATCTCGACTCCAAATTTCAAGAAAAACAAGGAAAAACTAGTTGTCTCCGGAAACAAACCAGCTGAAGGAACCAAGATTGATCACTGTCCAAGAACTTCGCACGATGAAGAAGTTGCAAAGTTCTTCAGTTTCTCCCTCTCCCCCAGACAAATCTTCGCTCCGCCCATTGTCAGTGGGTTTCTTCACTGCTTCGCAAGTGGTTTGGGAACATATCAGACGATGTTTTTGTTTTGGGAGGTGAAACTCTTCCCGGAGCTGGTTTTATCGACACGTCTGGTGGGGCGCGAACCGCGCATTGCTGCAGATGGCAGCAGCGCCGCAGCAGACGACGTTTCGAGCAGCGAGGGCAGACATGGAAATGTGTGCGGAGATATTTTCGGGTTCTAACTCTACTGAAGTCCGGTAGAAGTTCTACCAAGTTGTCAGGGTAAGAAATTTATGCATCAAGAAATTCAGAAAGTGGATAAAGCAAGCGATGTGGTGCTAGATGTGTCGTGTGCTCGGGTTGAAATTTTGGGGCAGCTTTTCCCCCAACGGCCCAACCGTTTGTGAAGCTGTTGTGCTGGTCTCGCTGACCATCCAATAGAAGTAACTTGCGGACCGCTTGAACCAGCTTCTCTGGAAGCTTGCAGGCTCCAGGTGGAATGAAACTCATTGACTTGGGAGTACAAGATACAAAGGTGATCTGTGGCGCATAGTCCTGGATAAAACCAGCGCCATGGATTTGGGGCAGTGTGAACTTTAGACTTACAAATCTGTGTCGACCAAAACTCAGTGTGTTTGATTTGATTTTGGGTGAACTCAGCGGGCAGGATGGGAGATTCGGAGGAGGTGGCGGCTGCGAGCCAAGAGTTTAACGAGTATCTCCGGACGGTGAGTGAATCATTCACGAGATGTGGATGTGCCAGCATGATTACACCAAAATTATTGTGTGCAGACGGTGCAAACTGCCTGCAGCTGCACGGGGCATCTGAACCAGAACTTCCCCTCACGTGGCTCAGTCAAGCGCTTTCCACTGCATGTGTGACCGTGTGATCTGACTCAAGCCAAACGTCGATATGACAACGCTGTTGTGACCCCTGACACAGCCTGCTGTTGACACTGTTCGTCACCCCTGCATGCATCGTGGACCCCAGAAACACGCATGATACGACCTATGTCTGACACAAAGGACCCAAGGGCCAGTTTTGTTGTTGTTTTGTTTTGTTTGTTTTTTTTCTCTTGGCTTCAATTGCACCAGTTTGTTGTTGGTTTGAGTGAGTTGCTCTTTCACGACGTTGCTGAGTTCCGCTTTGCGGAGAGTTAATAAATTGATCATCATCTACCCGTGTGGAGAGACCCAGCAAAACCAGAATACTGCAACCACGATTTCTGTCAAGTCAAGGCCGTATGTTTTTCGGAAGATGCAATAATTTTTTGGAAGTTTGACTGAAACGCGATTTGTAGAAGAACAGCAGCAAAGATTGCCTTCGGAAAAAATGAAAGACAAAAAAACCATGATGAAAAGGGTGTTCTGTGTTCAACTAGATGCTCGAAATGTCAGATGGGGAGGGTTATTGCCCTCGGTTCCTGACAGACTGTCTGGTATCTGGAGCAAAACTAACACGGGTGTGCAATGGAAGCAAAATGTGTGGTGCAAATCACAGCCATGGCAATAGACAATGGAGATTTCCATACGACGAGCTGGTGCATTTGATGCATAACCGATACAGACTTCCTAACTTTCTCGTTGGATTCCTGTGATTCACTTGTGTCGAGGAACCTGAAGCTGGAATTACCAACGAAACACGCCCTTCTGTATTCATTGCACTCACGCCGTCTCCAGGTTGTGGGCAACATGTGACCAGCCATCGGAAGCACCTTGTTACAGGCACTCTTCCGTTTGTGTTTGCAGGGATGTTTTGGCCAAAAGTCGCACAGCAAACACGGATTTGCTTTGGAGTTGTCACCAGAAGTTCTTTTTGACCGCAAATCGTGAGACAGACAAACACACGGCCACGTACGTGCACCATTGCCGTTTTTCAGCTGGCGGCTCAAAGCAAAGTTTTCTCATTCAGAAGAGTCCGTGAAAACAGGCCGTTCTTCGTGGCGTGCATCAATTCACTGTTGGGTCGTCAGACTCGAGTCCACCTCTTGCTGCGACAGCTTGGAATCTTGGTTCTGCCGTGACGGCCACAGAGGGTCGATCCCAAGTTAATTCAGGAGGAAAATTTGGTCAAAATTCCCTGACGACTTTTCTGGACCCAGCTACTCTTTCAGAACAGTTTCGTCCATGTCAGGGTTGCTGCAACCTTGGCCAATGTGTGTCTGTGTTTTGAGGAATGATTGTACATTGGGAAGAACACATCAGCCCATCTTTCTCGTTCAACTGAGAGAGAAAGCCAGTTTGCCGTTGTTTGTGTGGAACGTCAAGTTGTCATTGATGTCACTTGAGTTGAAATCCCCATGCATTGGTGCCGTCGGCGCACAGCAGCAAAGCAACAAAAGTTTACAGCAGACTGTCTGGTGTTCGGCGCTGTAATTTGAAAACCCGGTTGAGTCAGTTTTTGGTTGAATTTATCCATTCAGTCTTGGTTGGACAATCTCCGCACCAAGAGGAAAATGAGAGAATTTGAGCTGAAAGTGTCACATTACGTGCACTGTCTGGCAACACACAACCAAATACGTGCTGAACCTGCAAAATGAAAACAAGTCTTGGTTTATTTTGTGTGAACACTTCAAGGACAGAAACGTATTTCTGGAATACGAGCTCGTGTAGTTGATACTTCGCGCCGTAGAGTTGGATTTTGCACAAGGTCTGGCAGATTGCAATTCTGGATGTGCAGTTTCCTTCAGACCTTACACTGGCCACCAGAACCACCTGCCAAAGATGGCAGGAGCTAGAAAGTTCAAACGTGAAACCAAAACCAAAACGAACACTTGCACTGTGGGAATCGCTGTCCGGCTCGTGTGGTCCAGAAGGAGATGACTGTTGTTTGTTTACTTTTCACACATATGCCACGTCTTTTGCACACGAATTCTGCTTTGGTGGCAGCCGAAATTTAAATTCACTGATGAATCTTCTGGAACGTTTCGATTCTCAATACCTCTTGTCAAAGAAGAATGTGATTCTTTGGCAGATTGTGTATGTTGTTGGAGATGGTGCTCAAAGCCCATTGGTAGCAGTCGTTGGTCTCACATGGATCTCCTTCCCCGCTCAATTGCCCGGCCGTTCTTGAATGACCTTGTCTCAGAAACATCGAAACTGTGGAGATTCAAACAGAAACAGCAAGAAAATTTGTTTTTGCTGTCGCAAAAAAGAATTGACAAGACATGCTTCAAGCGAGGCACCTGGTAGAGTGACTGAGATAGATGTGGCGAGCAATGGTTGAAGTCAAGAAACGTTATGTGTGCACAAATACTCCCACTGACAATGGTTCAGGTATCACTACCTGTTGGAGTGGCTTTGATTCTTTATTTGGATCCACGTCAGATTTAAATTTTGGCCGTGTGTCACAACACTCAAAACAAACAGCAACTGGAAAATGCGTTTGCCTCAAAATTGTTGAAACCTGCGAGCAAATGTGGATGGGATGTGTTGTGGAGGTAGATCTAAGGCGCGTGTATCAGAACGCTGTTGTCTTCGGAAAGTGCCAACCGCGTAGATTCCAAATTTTTCGGCCGATTTTGAAACAGTGTTCCACTGATCTCACTTTGACATTTGTGCGGCAGGAAGCCTGGAGTTTTGAAACCGTTCCGGATCTGAACTCCAAGTGTGAACTGGATGTCCATGCAGCGTTGAGAAAGGTTATTTCAAGGCTGTCATTTGCTTTGGCCCAAGTGTTTGCATGACGTTGCTTCGACCCGTGCGAGATCCATAGAAATTTAGACAACGCATCTCCATTCAACACGTGTTTGTCAATTTGCAACCCGCAAGGTGCGTGCCGTTTGCTCTGAAACCAAACCGACTGGCCAGGACAGGTTGACGAGTCTTGTTATCAGGTCTGTTGGAATTTGCAGAAACCGTTTTGAGAGAACCAGCATTGGCCAAGCAAGTTGAATTGTTCAGAGCTAAATGCAAGAACAAAACAGGAGAACGTACGCTTGTGGCAGCAACAGTTTTGTGAAGCAAGGAAACTGCTAGCTCCACTTTGCAAATCTTACTCACTCAAAATTCACTGACATCGAAAGGGGTATAAAAGTGTGAACAAAAACACAGTTCTTCCAACGTTTGCAAAGCATTTCTCTATCTTTGGTCTTCTTTTGGCTTGTTTTGGGTTGCAGTTCATCAGCAGTGCACATGTTGCTTTCAAACACAAATTGGATTCACAGCCCATCACACTGAACCTCAGAACCCTCAGTTTGGGGCGTCGTGCCAGCCCGATTGAATGTAAGATTCTGATGCCCCTGCAACGTTCGCACATTTTGGGTTTTGTCAAGAACAGATGCGTCCTTCAGAGATAGAGAGGGAGAGCTTTGTGGACGAATTCAACACCCACTGCAGATTCGGTGGTGGATGCTGAGTTCACTTCAAACTGGAGTGGCTTCGCTTCATTTTGTGGCTCTGTTGTATCGGCACAGCAGGTGAGCTTTGTGTACCGGATGTCTAAATGTGGCCACTTGTTGAAACTTGGACAAGAGTTTCAGGAGTGCTGCAGGAAAGCAACCTGAAGTGAAGCACGCAATGCAACAGTAACACAGGGCGGTACGGAGCATGCACCTCACACATGCATCCAAAGTCAATACGTACAAAACCTCCCAGTTTGTCAAGACAGACAGACAGCTGAAGCAATTTGATGACCGATCGCTGAGTGATAATCCCTGGCTGGAAAAGCTTTTTGTACCAGTAGATGGTGATCCAACAGGGTGAACAGCAAAAAACCTGCATCTCAGGAGTTCACAAGTGGAAGGTTTAAGCTGGAGATAAGACAGGTTCTCATTGCTCACGTTCCAACCTGCAAGGACCAGTACATTTTGTGGGACTCAACACCTGAGCACATTTGGCTTGACGGAGATTGGAGGGGATGGTGGAAAGCAAGTGGTTTTTGTGTGTTTTGTGAGTCAGTGCCGAACATGAGCACCAATTTCTGGCAAAAAGGGTTGTTCACAGAAGGCTCCCACACAGCGGGTGTCCCACTCCAGCTGGCGAACCCTCCCTGGTGGTCGAGTGTTTTGCAGCTGTGAGGGACGGAAAGCGAAGAGGACTCGGTGTACGGTGTCGGCTTGTCCTTCGTCCTACCATTGTAGAATATATCCGGAGCGGGCCACCTTTGCGCCCTCCAGCTCTCCATCGACGATTCAAGCGGCCTGACGATGTGCAGATGAGATCAGTGGGAGCGAGGGACGTGAGGGTCCCGACACGCAGTGATCTCGGCTGCGAATCGCCGGGTCTTCTGGAAGCTGCTTGATATGGATGGATAAAACAGACAAGGAGTTGCACAGTTCACTCGCACTGGACAGCACGCTCGTGTCAGTTAGATTACTTGAGATAGTGCACTGGATTAAACAGGATTACACTGGACACTGGATCCAAATGTGGAAGTGAAGTTGATTTTGAAGGGGCCGGAGCTCATCTTCCTGACGACCTTCGTCCACCTGAGAACCACCGACACCAGCTCTGCTGTTCGCCGCGACTGGTTTGACGAGAATGGCTGACAAAGAGGAGGATTATTCTGTGTCGGATACAATTTGCTGTGTAAGTTTGAAAAGTGTGAGGGCGGTGTGCACGAATGATGGTGGTTGAGAGAAATCTCGTTTTCAACCTGCAACGCCGGTATTCCCGTCTGGAAAGATGACCTGCGCTCCAGACGGTATTTTGCGCGTGTGAGGTCAGGTTTTTGCTTTTTGTTTCGGAGCTGTGAAACCTGAAGATCGGGAGTGCACAAGCGCGTTTGAGTCAAACTGAGAACAAATTTCGCTTTCAGTCAAACTTTGAACAAATTGCTTTGCGTTGGTTTCTTGTCCGTCGGTTTCACGAAGGGCAACCAACAATGCACCACGTTCGAAGTTCTGAGTAAACATTACTTCCTTGTCATAAAGCTTGGCTGTGCTTGGTTACCTGTTGCTTTGATGTTGCGAAGGAGAAATAAAAATCAAGTAGTTAACTGCTGGATCAGAAAGATTATTTGAGTGTTTTTGGTGCTGTGAACTGGAGACCTCCAGCTGCCTCCAAATACCTGAATTTTTGCACTCTGGTTTGAAAGTCAAATGGTGAAACCCTTTTTGTAGTCAGCGAAAGAAGGCTGGGCTGGTGTTTGCAGGAAAGCGTCCTTTTCGTCGTTTGAAGTGACCAAGTCAGTTTGTATTCTTGGTTTGGTTTCTTGACGATGCACTGTTGTGCTCCGTGGGTGGACAGAAACTCGCAGGACTTTTTTTCAACGGGGATTTCTACTAAAAGTTGAAGTCTAGCAAACGGTTGCATCACAATGTTGCAGTGAGTGTCAACTTTTTGAATTGACGCGGGTTGCAGCCAGAGTTTCTGAGGTGACTTCAACTCGAGACACATATTGTTGTGTGTTCTGCCTGATGTCTTGCCCGCGTCTTGACGCAGCATGACCGTTTGCCAGAGACGTCTGCATCCGCCCAGGGTGTCGCCCAGACGTGTCCTTTCTACGCGTAATCAAATGCTCCTTCGCCTCCAGTCAGTAATTACTTCTCGCCCGCATCTCCGTCCGAGCACAGGAAACTCATTAGCAGTGCAACAGTGCTGGGCAATAAACCTGTGCCTGTTCTGGTGAAGTTCCGCTTTTACAAGTGGCAAATTTGTCAGTCACAGCACACAAGCCAACAGAAAATCGCATCGGTGATCTGCGTGATCTGATCCATTCTCGTGTTGCCTGTTGATCTTCAGTAAATTGACCTGGCACTGATTGTTCGTTGGGATATTGGTTTGTTAGGGTCCTTTTTCAGCCAACAAAACAGTGATAGCCATGGGAAATTGATGAATTATCGTTCTGTCTTGGGGAACTGTACGAGCGTACTTCGGGAATGTCTCTGCATTCTTCCACTCACCATGACTGTTCAATCCAACTGAGATTGTCAACTTGACCTGGGCATGTCTCTTGGTGTGAGTGCGTGCGTTGCTTCCGCACCAGAAAGAAAGCGCTGGAGTACCCAGAGGGTGCAGAACGAAGTTTGCTTGTGTGGGTCAAACAAAAATCAAAGAATCCATTCACACCTGAATTCACCTGACCAAAAAAGGCTAAAATGTCTCTGACAGTGGCCCTGTGTTCCTAAAGCTCGGAAGAGAGCGCAAATTCATCTGAAGATACCACGCACAGAATCAAGTTTGTGTGCGCCAGGCCACCTCGCTTGTCTTTTGAATCTGGTTTCGTGAGAATGGCATCTCTGTTCAGAACATGCGACCGCGTATACAGCAAAAAAACGCATGATTTTGTTCGGGCTCGTCTGTCGTTGCCTTGGCAGCTTTCTTCCAGATGGAGGGCCACCGTGTTCCCGCAGCATTCGTGAAATGGACCGCAAAAATGGAAATGCGCTGTTTCGTCCCGATTTCTGTCTATGAATAATTGAGGACGGACTCACAGGAGCACTGGCTGTTGTGGACAACCTGTGCATACTTCCATTGAAGCTAAACACTTTACAGTCCATTGTTTCTGTGCAATCTGACGGTACGTTCGGCTTTTGCAGGAGGACAGCATCTGTCTCAGCTGCACAACGACCGCAACCGGCATCGATGGCGGAGACCGCGTGTGCCTCGCTGCCGAGGGCTTCGGCAACCGCATGTGCTTCCTCCAGAGCATGTCCAAGAAGGTGAGTTGCTTGCGTTTTGGGGATGTTGGTGTGTGTGTGTGTGTGTGTGTGTGTGTGTGTGTGTGTGTTTTGGAGACAACGGGAGAGAGAGATGTAAACGTGTGTTACATGTGAAATACAGCTTCTACAAAATGACAGCCACGTCCAAAGTTTACACCTGAACCTTGAACAAAACAAGACCACCAAGCCATCCCACCTGTGCGCCACCAAGAATGATGTTCTTCAACTGGGAAACGTTTTTTTCGCGTCATTTGAGCGTGAAGTCAAATATTTTTTGTTGGGTCTCGGGTAAGCGAAGACCAGGCACTTTTGGGACAGACGCTCTTCGCGCATGCTGAAATTTTCAAGAGCAATCAAAAATTGCTGCTTCCGAGCTTGATCCCTGAGTGAGTTGATGAAATGTTGGGGGATTCGAGAAAATTTCGTCGCTTCGCAGTCAGACGGAACTTTTTGTCGGTGGTTGATGTGATTTTGAAAATTGAGTCGTTTTGGTTTGAATTGAGGGTGGGTAGGCGAAGGGATGACATTTGCTGTCCTGTATTTTCCTGTCTCATCTACTCCCCAGCCCCATTCCGACCTCAGACTTCACGTTGCTTTGGCGCAACGGAAAAAAGTAATTTCGGGAGGGGCGGGTGTGTCCCGCAAGAAGGTTGTCGCAATATGGACGCCACGATGAAGAGACGTTGACGAGTTCTCAACACATCAGTGTGGATTTCAACTTCTTGACTTGACGCAAAACTTCAGCACATCTCGGTGTTCATGTTGCCCACTGTCGGACGTTTATCCTTTTCGCGAAGCTGATTCATTCGCTGTGTTCAGTACAGCAGTTCGTTTTTGCTGAACTGTGAGCAAGGAATTTATTCGAAGTGAAATGGGAAACTTTGGAGTCTGGAGTTTCTTGTGTGATCTGTTGGGCTGGGTGCGTCGGACGGCCTTTTCTGTCAGAAACAGCAACAATAGCTTTGGTTTCATACTGTCGATCCTTGGAGCCGCAGGCTTCATCCTGTGAACGAGGGAACGAATTTGCCTTCAGGGCTTGGTCCGCGGTTTGTGTTGTTTGCAGAAGGTCTGTTTGAATTTCCGTGTCTTGGATGTCTACATTTTTTCGGTTCTTCCACCGGCAAGGCGGACTGGTTGAAAATGACTGTCTTGCACACCGCAATCTCCCTCATGAACACGCACTGGTACAAACACACGAACTGAAAATTGCTGTGCTGGCACAATAGACGTGCGTAGAGGTACACGCAACTTTTGCCGCACAAAGCTGTGCGTTATACTTGGGTGATTACGGTTCCCTCACCGAAAGTTTTCCGACTCAGGCTGACCGATGTTGTCACTGTTGGACGCTCGGCTGCTGTTGCAGTGAGCGTCAAATTGAATCTCTTTTTGGCAGGCCGAGGTGGACAGGAGGTTTTGGTGGTGGTCTCTCCACAGTGTGATGGTCAAGTTCTTTGGTTCTGTGGTTCCATTGAACATCCACGAAGAAACTGAGATGGGTTCCATTCTTGTTTCCCTTGTGCATTTTGGCCCATTGCGACCCCTGGCGGTCCGGAACTTGCAGCGTCACTCCAAGCAAAGATATGTGCCGTGGTTCTGTGTTCGTTGGCAAATCGCTGGATCACCGTTGCATTGGTTTGTCTGAGTTTCGTAATTTCAGCCTGCAAAATTACTCATCTCCTCAGTCATAATACCAAACAGCTTTACAACACTCGCTGGAAATAGCTGTGCCAAGCGAGACGGGTTGAACGTTTTGTTTGTTTCCTGAACAAGATGTGTTCGTCAAACTCAGATTTCAATAATTTTCGGTTTTCTTTTGTCGCCATGATATTGATCAACCTCAGCCAACTGCCTTCCGGGGGCACGACTCTTCTTCATCTTCTGGTTTCTTCTTTTCCGTCTGCCTCCTGAAGAAAAGCTTCAGCTCATTTGAAGTCCTTCCAATTTCTTAAGAAAATGACACAAGCAATTCCATTTTACAACACAGCAGTCGCGTTGCGTACAACCACGCAAGCTCCCGCTACGGGCGGGCAGATGGGCATTGAACGCGGTTGTCGTTTCTCGTGAACCAGCGTTCACTGAGACTGATTGGAAAAAAAATGCAGTTATAAATACGCGAAGCCCAAAGCGGACCTGCGTGAATCCCGAACAAGTCGTACGAACAGCTTTGCGTTGCGGTGATTCGGCGCGGTTAGTTGGCTCAAAGCGATGACATTTGCATCCATCACCGGATTTGTCCATTTGCTCAGGTTTTCACTGGCAGTTGAAGTAAGACAGATCATCCTTGTGAACTGAAGGGCCGTTGAAGTTGCCCTTTTCTAAAAAAAACCACTGTATGGTTGAATTTCTGATAGATATCGTCATTTGAACTGATCGGCGGAGCTGGAAACTTTACACAGGCGCGTCTTTCGGCGTGAGCCTGCACATGTGCTGTACACTGGCAATAACTCGAAACATGATGTTGGAGGGAAGGATTAGGACCTGCTGTCGTCCGAGGATCCCCTGTGAATATCGTCTTTTGTGGTTGGTCTACTCTGGCACCAACCTCAAAAATGTGGGTGGGCCCTGCCCCCCTGGGGGTGGGATCAACTGCTGGGTGAGTGCTGGGTCCCCACCGAGCAGTTCTCATGGGTCCGTCCTGTTGGGTAGGTTCTCGTGGGCTCTTCTGGGCTGGTTCCACGACCCCTCAACTGAGGTCCTTGGAGCCTGTGTTCAAAGCACAACCTGCTTTCTTGGTGAAGTTTTTGTGTCATGCGAGAAAGTTCGCTGAGATTGAAGTTGAGATGTCTCCAACCCGAGAAACCGATAAAGGAATCAATTGTTTGACGTCCTATGCGGAACCAACTCCCCGATCCATTTGTCCGTGGTCACAAGTTTGCGGCCTTCATACTGGCGCATTCCCACGAAGGCCGGCAGGTGCATGCAAGGCGAAGCCAACTGCTCGGAAGATGGACTCCTGACGCAGACAATGGGCAAGTGAACAATGACGGAGCCACTTTGCATGAAGTCAGAAAGTGTGAAGTTGCATGATCCAGTTGGAGCGGAAAGCACGGAGGTGCAGGGCATGTGGATCTCACATGTTCCGCTCAACAACATGAAGGAAGAGCTTCCGTCGCCTTGGCTAAATATATCTGCCAGGTACAACACACGGAGTCGAGTGATGGCTCAGTCCGTCTCCAGATCTCCGTCGGTGTATGTTTGTCTCGCCTTTGGTTGAGTTTCAGCACCCACTGCTGGCTCGGAAACTTGATGCCCAAGGAGGCCGGTGATGTCCATTTTGAGTTAAATTTTTTTGTCAAAATCAAAATGTGCATTTGGGGCAGTTCCGGAGCGACACAGAAAACGCGAAAATTATGGCCCACAAATCTGTAGTTGGGGTTGCCGTAAAACTTCGTGTGAGTACGAGATCGTTCTCTCGGAGTTTATCCAGATGGTTCTGACAGATGCTTTTTTCCAAACCGCAACAGGCGATGCCGGGTGGGAGCGTTCCTTGAACCAAGGGTGGTTGAACTCTTGTTTCACGTCAGTCTGTTCCACATCGTGTATTCATCTCTGAGCAAGAAACAAAGGTTGCAGGCAGTATCTGCCGCTGTGGGAGAGCTGGATCAAAGTGTCAGTGATCCAAAACCGCCTGATCTATACTTTTGCGTTGCACGCTTATCACCCCAGCGCATTTTACTCGCATGCAGTCAAGATGCAAAACACAGCTCCGAACTGCGTGGTGTTTCTGCGCGCAGATCAATATCCAGTACGAGTAAATCGGGCCTGTTGCTCAACGCGCCCTCGAACCCGGCTTCTGTTGTTCGCAATACGTCTTCATTCCGCGGGGCAGGTGGAAACTTCCGCCAGATCGGTGGTGATAAATGAGGGTCACGAGGTTCCGTCAATGTTGAAGAAATCCCTGTTGTGCTGGTCGTGTCCTTTTCGAGAATTGTTTCATGTCCCTTGTTGTTCTGGAATGGATTCGTTGATAGTCAGGCCGATTGTGCACAAAAACATGCAGAATCCCAGAGATGCTCACCAAGACTGATTGTTGTTCTTGTTTCGTCTTTTTGGACATCAGAAACGACGAGTGTATTCGGTCGCTTTCTGGAAAACAAAATTAAATCGTCCCTTCAAAAGGAAAATTATTGCCGTCCTTCTCTGGGCAAAAGAAAGAAGCACTTCACCATTTCTGTGACACGCTTTCAAACACTTCACAGTTGCTTCAATCTTTTTCGTCTGCCCAAAGTTTTCATCATGTTTCTTGCATGTGCCGGCCCACGCTCCGATGAAGTAGGAGATCTTGGAAGAAGTAAATGTATGAACTCTGTGTTTGAGGTGTGAGTCTGATTTGAGTGGAAAACTGCTTTTGTAGACCTCTCAGTCTCTGGTTGCCCTTTGTTACTGTGCCTGGATCTTTCACGGCGTTTTCTTTCTTTTTGCAGGACCTTCCGTTCGACATATCGGTGTGTGTCTTCGTGTTGGAGCAGGCTCTCTCGGTGCGAGCTCTCCAGGAGATGGTGTCCTCCAAGTCCAAAGACACCGTGAGTATCAAACGTTCACGATCCTAAAAAGGGTGAAATTGTGGGGCGTCGAGCTTTGCAAGAGCCAGCCGAAAAAATTGTGGTGCACAGCAAACACACGATTGTTGTTTGTGTCTCATTCCATTTGCTCTCAGTCATCACGCTTTTGACCAAGACAAAGCGAAATAAAGTTTTACACAGATGGAAGAATGCACATAGCTGAGGGAACTGTCACCCTGATTAGAATAGCAAACTCACTTGCTCGCATAGTTCGTGCCTTAGCAAGCAGGAGAGAGGAGATATTGTGCGAAAAAAGCCAAGGGAACCGGCGAAATTCGGGATTAGCCTGGAAAGGCCCCCTCTGTCATCAGCTGCAAAAAGCAAAATCAGCGCACCCCATCATCAGTCGACATTTGCCTCACCGTTCGTCGTTAAAGCCCAATTTTGACGAATTTCAGCCTCCGAGAAAATCTGTCTTCTCTAGTGGGGACTTTGTTGCCGAAACTGTAAGAATTTGACGATTGATAAAGAAATATTGTGCTGAAGTAGATTTCCCAGTAGAAAGACTCCAGACGAAGTAGATTACGTGCCTCTCCCCTCCAGGTTGTGTGTTTCCTCTCTTTAGCACGAATCAAGTGTTGAAAATTCTCAATCCCTTGGTACAGTTATTACCTAGCCTTTTAAGTCAAGAAAATCTTTCGTTTGGAAGACGGATCAGAAAACTTGTTTTGTTTTTCGTTGCACGAAAAGGGTCCCAAGACTTGTTCCCTTTTTACAGCAAATGTTTTTGTTTCAGGCTGGACAGTCAGGACACAGAACGCTTTTGTATGGCCATGCAGTATTACTTCGACACAGCCACAGCAATATGGTGCGTGGAATAACTCGAGAAAGAAAGACAAGGTGTAGAGTTCGCATTATACACACATACAGATGAATGCGCTGTTGTGGTGGTGAAGGAAAACCTGCGTCGGCGTTCACTAAATTTGTTTTGTGATCATATGAAGACTATTCATGACCTAGGTACACATATGCAGCCTGTCTAATCGATATCTTTCTTTGGTTCCAGTACCTCTCGTGTCTTTCAACGCAGAGTTCTTCCAGTGACAAATTGGCTTTTGATGTAGGCCTTCAAGAAAAAGCCGAAGGTACCCTTCCTTCCCGTGTTGCTTCATTTGCTGTCCATGGAAAGCAGCATGTCATTGAAATGGCAGTGATTCTGCTCGTCATGATCAGAGTTCGGAACGCAACTTAGAATCCTTGAAAGATCGTGATCAGTGTGTGATGCAACAGTGCCTCAAACGCGAAAATCGAACACAACGGAGCAACACAACTTGCGACTTGTACGAGTACTGACCCGTTGTGCATTCTCAGGAATGACGTGCTCCATTTGCTTGACACGCAGGTGAATCATGTTGGTGGACCATCCACCCAGCGTCGAAGCAGAGGTCCGAGGGAGAGAAGGTTCGAGTTGGGGACGACCTCATTCTAGTCAGCGTTGCGTCCGAAAGATACCTGGTAGGCGCGCTTATTCCACCCGTTGGAAGCCATTGTTTGTTTGGGCTTCTGGTGTGGTGGCTGAGAAAGGGAGAAAGTCGTTGGTGAAAAGAGACTTTTGACAAACCCGGCGCATTGGAGGTGGTCAGTAAAATGACGCTCACGTCGCGTGTTGTGTGCCAACCACTTGTCGTGCGCGACACACGTTGTGTGGATGATGAGACTCGCGGGTTCGTCTTGCAGCACATCGGGGCGGGCGCCATGGTGATCGCGTCCTTCCAGCAGACGCTGTGGACGGTGCAGCCCGTCTCCTCCGGCGCCGTCAGACAAAAGTCCCTCGGTACGTCTCGCGCTGCGTCATCAAGAAAATTCTTCAAATCGCACTTTTGGCCTCCGCTGTATTTGGCCTCCGCTGTATTTGTTGTGACAAGCACGAATTTCACCCAAACGAAAACGTGTGGAAGAAGCGGTTCAGATTGCGGAACGTGGAGACGACGTGTTGGCTTCTTGCTCTGCAATTACCGCTACAACAGGGGGATCTGGACACTGGTGGCCGAGATGTGGAGTCTGGTCACGCAGGGAGCTTGATATGTATTGCGTGCGTTGCAGGTTTTGTGTTCGGCGGGGATGTCCTGCGAGTTTTCCACGGCGACGAGTGTCTCACGATTCCCCCTCGGGAGGCGGACAACGTCCACAAGTGAGTGCAGCTTGATCCGTACTGAGCAAAGGAACAGGCGCGTGTATTGTGTAGGAGTGCAGGCGCGTACGAGCGAACAACGACTGAGGCTAAATGCACTAATGAGGGTTTTTCTTGTGTTTTAATAGCTCACCAAATAACATTTTTAATCATCAATTGGTCAACAGGAATTTTTGGTTTTGATGTGTAAGTTAGGAACAAGAGGCTTTGCAGTTGTTTTTTCGTCAAATCGTCATTGTGTACTTGCTTTGGCACAGATATTGCAGTCAGGTTTTCGTTTCTTTTTTCTGGTGACTCCTCGGCATAACTTTGCAAATTAAAAATAACTGCTGTTGAGTAGGTTAGTTTTTGTGATGTGAGGGCTTTTGATGTGACGTTTTGTTATTTGGACACTGGATCATTACTGTTGTATTTTCAGTGATGATGAGCAAAAAGAAAAAATGTTCAGGTGAATGAGAACATGTAAAGTTTTTCTTACTGCCAGTACATTTTGCTGTTGCGCTGCTGCCTTTGCTGCGTGGCAACTTCGCCACATCCCGCACTGAGTAAATTAATGATGACTTCGTAGGCTTTCGATTTCTAACTCCGCAAGTGATCTCGCTGCAGTGCTATTGGCGAAGCAATCAGGATTCACTGGATGGTCAACAGCGACCTGATTGCTCACCCCAGTCATTCTCACAGTCATCGTCATCATTTATAAATTTTGTCTTTTGTGCAAAAGAGAATTTTGAAGCTTCGTTGAATGATACTTCCGGGGCAAGAAGATATCCCAGTACCAACCAAGATTGTGATAAATATTCACATGTGTTGATGAACTAAACGTGCAAAAGTGGGGAGAGGATAGCTACGACTCAGTTTCGCTGCGAGTACTAAACTGTATTTGGACCATTGCGACTTGCGCATAATTTCAAAAGCACACGCATAGCAGACCTCAGCCACAAAAATAGCTGCTGTCTTCCTCGCACTTTTTTTGAGAGATGGTTTGATTTCAACAGTTCACAAAGTCTAAATATCTGTTCAACTGCACTATGATACTGAATGCATCAGTTTGGTGTGACGCTCAACTAACAAAACGAAAATTTCTTTTTCATGCAGGCTGCACATTTTGCACCTCGATATCCGCTTTGTTCGTTCTTTTGTTTCCCTGCACAATCAGCAAGGCACGCACGAGCAATGCATGCTCCCAACTTTGACAGTGGGTTTCAGTTTCTGATGGTCCGTGTTCAACGAATTAATTGAGAACGAATGGCGCACGGCGCTGTTTGGCGAAGCAGTTCGAATGCGCATGTTGACATCAGCGAGCGAGTTGCGTGCGGTCGCATGTGTTCATTCTGCACCGTTCTCATTCTCTCCTGCAGGAACAACAGCCACTAAAGTGCAATGAGGTCCAAACGAAAAAATTCAAGGCAACCTCCTCACTTTTGGTCTTCTCGAGCATTGTGGATTCAACCAAATAGACATTTTACAGCTTAAAATGTCTTATTTTCTGTGGATGGGCAAACTGCATAGTGCACTCAGGTTGTAACAATGTCGCAAGAGATCGTTACATTTTCAGTGTTTGTCTTTTGCAGCACCGTCATGTACGAGACTGGGTCAGTGTCGTCGCATGCCCGCTCGCTCTGGAAGCTCGAGCACATCCGAACAAAGTGAGTACAACTACGAGTACCAACTGCAGAGCTTTCTGTCAGCATCGGTGCGGCACATCATGCACACGTTTGGTCGGCAGCGATTGTGATTTGTAGAGATTCACCAGTTCGTCAAAAGCCACACAAGAGCGTGTCAACCAACAATGCAGTTTATGCTGCGACTCAATCAGGAAAACTGTCCAAAGCTCTCTAGAGCATCTGTTCTCATCCCCGGATTTCAGAGACGGCTTGAGGCACATTTTCTTTGCTTTCCGATTGTCGTCGAGACCAAAAGGAACTGGTTGGAGTGAAGCTTTCGTGACTTGACAAGAGTTGTGCAATTCGCCACGAAGGTGATGTGATTGCCCAGCAAATACCGCAGGGTCTCCTTGAAGATTGCAGACCCTTTGACTTTCATGCGCGACACTTTTGAGTGAACACGCTCCATCACCATTTTTCCGGCAAGGAGAGAAAAAGCACACAATCCATCTCTTCCACAAACTGAATGGCACAATCGTAAACGAAAAATGAAGCACATCCAGCACGACCACAAACGTTGATCATCGAATGATTGACATGGGCCCGGTAAACGCAATGAACTTTCGGAGTGGGTTTCATCTGTGTCACTGGTCGAAACACACCGGAAAGGAACAAATGTTTTCACACTCAGAATGCAGGACAATTTGGGGAATTTTTTGATTTGTTGGTGATTTACCCGTGAGCAGGTGTTTTGGGAGATGAACTGAAGGCACAAAGCCAAGCTCAGATAAACGAGAGATTTTGCAACATCGAAATTCGGGTTGTGTCTTCAGTTGAGTGCAACACCTCAAGGCTCGTGAGCCACGACTGAGACACAGTGAGAGCGAAAGACGAATGGGAAGTCACAGAGAGAAATACCAGTTCGTATTGAACCTGGTTCCCACAGGAGCCTGGGTCTAGGCATCTAGTCTGGCGAATCTTCATCTTTCCCACTGGATTATGCTGCTTCCATGCACTGAGAATATAAAGAACAATCTACACAAGGGTCGATGTGCGCTCGACTGTTGTTGAGTTTTCATATTTCGGAGATTCCAATTTGTCGGTTCTTCTGGGACAGTTTCCACCAGTGGTGAATCTTCGTGACCGGTCGTGAACACGTCGCACCAGAAGCCATGTTCAAAGCAACAGCCAAACCACTTTGTGAATATTTTCCTTCTTCAATTGCCAGATCACAGGTTCCTAAAAAATCAGACATAGAAAGCAAACATGTATATTGATTGCAGTTTGATCTGGGAGTGATACGAGATTCGTTGGCAAATAGAATCTCTTGTTACCCTCGGGCGAATATTGATGGACATGAAACATTTAGCCGCCAGATTCTGTTGAGTACAAAGCAAAGTTACTTGCAGACGTTACTCGATATCACGCAGGAAGAAGGAAAGTAAAGAGCCAAACCCCGAGTGCCACGTTGCTTTGCGATAAATACAGCTCCAATTGGCTCAACTTTATTTTGGTTGCCCTTGCTAAAGGAGCTTTTTTCAGCTTACGTAATGTGCCTGGAAACAAAATTACTGCTGTCAATCCGTTGGCTGGGGTTTCGTAGACAACATCAACGCCCAAGTCAAAAGAATTTCTCTTGCGAGTGTTACGTAAACGTTTACAACAGATGTGTTCTTCCGTGCAAAACTCACTGTGTTTCTATCTTCGCCACTCTTTACGCCTACAGGAAGTCTTGATAAAATTCCGCTGTTCATAAGGAGCAACGAAAATGCTAAAATGTTGGCATTTTGTTGCACTGCAGGTGGGCGGAGGGGTTCGTGGGCTGGGGTCAGCCGGTGCGCCTGCGTCACGTCACCTCAGGGCGCTACCTCGCCGTCGGCGACGACCGCACAGTGTGCACGTTCCACCGCGCCGTCGCGCTCACGGACTGCACCGCTTTTCTGCTGCGTCAGTCCAAGGTGCGAACACACGCAGCGTGCGATGCGCCTCCTGGATTCCTGTCTATTTGCGTCACATCACAAAACCTGTTCGTGATGAGCATGCCAACTCCGTTAACACGTCAGGTTCTTTTTTTTTTTGTGTGTGGAAAACTTGTATCGGGGGATCACGGGTATTTCAACAGGATGAGTTTTTCTGTGCCAGACAGAAGCCCGGGTGTTCAGTCTGCAAGGGGTTGGCACCAGTTAGACATTACACAGTCGGAGCTGGCCTTGACGCCAACATTGATCTTGCACGTAAACGCCGTTTGTCAGTGTTTCAGAATTCCATTTGCCTGTCTTCTCTCGCAACCGTGATTTTACACAGACAATCAGCAAATAGCCTTTGTTCGCTTGTTGGCAGTGATGCCTCAACTTTGCTCCCCCGGCACCTAATCACTGTTTTGTTGCGTAGAAAGTGGTTTTGTGAAATGAACGTGCCATCTTCTAGAAAACCGACCGAGTTTTGTGAAGACCATTCCCTTTGTTGAGGTTCCTCCCACCACACCGGGAATTCAACGTTGTCTTTTCGACTTTTAACTGGTGTGGCTCGTCAGTTTTGTGAGGTCTTCTGCGCCTGACAGACACTCGAAGTGATGGACAAGTATTTTTCTGATATGTAATAAATGCTGCTTGGTTCAGGACGATCGCAAATTCGTGGAGCAGCGTGACGACGAGGGGATGGGCACGTCCGACATCAAGTACGGCGACTCGCTCGTGTACGTGCAGCACATGAAGACCGGAATGTGGCTGTCGTATCAGACGTACGAGACGAAGAAGCGCGGCGTCGGCAGGGTGGAGGAGAAGAAGGTGCGTCGCGTCGGCGCACCGAGTTTCCCTGAAGGAAACAGCAGCAATTTCCGGACGTATTTTGTCCGATTGACATTGAAGTTCCCACGAACTCGTTGTTTGGTTTTCGTGTTCAGGCAGTGGTGATGGTGGAGGGTCATATGGACGACGGAATGACGCTGTCACGAGCGCAGGAGGAGGAGAACAAGTCTGCGCGAGTCATCAGGAAGTGCACGTCGCTCATCTCCAGATTCGTCAAGTGAGTCGCGACGGCGTCAACACCGGCCCAAGATGGTTGTCTTGAAATGGGGAAGGTCCACGACCAGTGTTCCAAAGATACTACGCGAATCCAACACCACTTGTGCAGATTTGCTTGGAGATGGAGATTGAAGAGAAAATGCGAATCTCGCGTCTGTGGTGCAGAAAGTCCCGTTCAATTGTGGAGACTTGGTGTGCATCGCCTCCACGATGTGTTGACGCAGGGCTCTGGAGTCGCTGAAGACGGAGGGTCGCTCGAGCAGGTTGTGGGAGAGCATCAGCCTCGCGGAGGTGATCAAGACGCTCGAGGATCTCATCGAATACTTCGCGCCTCCCGGCGAAGACCTCGGTGCGACTTTTTCGTTGTCTGATTTCACAGCTTCCAGAAGTGGCCGTGAAAGATTTTTGAAATTGATTCGCGTTGTCTTTTTTGCAGAATTTGAAGAGAGGCAGAACAGATTGAAAGCTTTGAGCAACAGACAGGATTTGTTTCAAGAAGAGGTGCGTTGCTCGAGGCTTGCCACAACTTTGACTTTTTGTTTTCATCGCAGTCCATAAGGGACGCAGGCTTTCTTGCCTATCAATGCGTTGGGACAGATTTTGTTTCGAAACGCTTTTGCAACACCTCAGATGCGTTCCCTTGCAGGGCATGATCGCGCTCATCCTGGAGACGATCGACAAATGCAGCCAGTGGCGCAGCATGCGACAACTCGCGCACATGATCGGCGAGGAGAGCGCCAACAAGTGGAACGACATGATCAGCTACTTGTATCTTCTGCTCGGTAAGGCATCGCTTCTGTTGAGCGTCTATTCAATGAATTCGTGTCTCATTTCCAGGACAGCTCGACTCTTGATATGATAAGCTCTGCGCTTGACAAAGCCAAAACAAAAGAACTCCAAGTGGTAAATGAATTTGTTGTTTTTCACGAAAAGACGGATTACCGGTATCTTTGGTTTCTTTTGAAGCAACAGTTGATGTTCGCGGATCGTAACTTCATTCATTCGTCGTTGTTCACTGCAAAAGTTTTGTCGGATTCGACAGCCACTTGTGACACATCAGTCTTCCCGAAGCCTTCAATGATTTGATTAACTGTACTTCATTGTCATTATTCAGTTTCCATGCCTTTTCCATCCCACGATGTCAATCCACGCCTGGGTATTTTTAGCTGCCATGATGATGGGTAACCATGCTAACTGTTCCCAATTCGCTGCCTCGAACCGCTTAGACTGGCTTGTTGATCGATTGGAAGAGAGCCAACAGTCATCTACAGGTACCCATCTCATCCCTGTATCTTCACTACCCGACCCTGTCACGACTCATTGCTGTCCGCTCCATCGGATGCACCATCAAAGTGTCGCAACGTTCCCTCGACTCCTGGATACCGTTCATTTGGTCTATTTTTGCAACCTGACGGACCCAAAAATCCAACCTGCTAAACAGCTTCAAAGTTGTGCAACAAGCTTGTGTTGCTCCCTGTCGCCACTGCGTTGTGAACATCCATAGTGCACCCGTGCAGCGATGAGCAATGAGTATTGCGCGGTGGTGAGTAGTACAGAAGCCCGGATGGTAAATATTTATGAGTTGGATCTATATTTGCACAGCTGCAATCATCAAGGGCAACCCCTCCAACTGCAAGCAGTTCGCCACATTCCAGCGCCTAGACTGGCTTGTGCACTGGCTCAGTGCGGGCCAACAGTCGCCCAAAGGTAGCTCGCAGTCTTGAGTGCGCCTCTTGAGTACCTTCCTTTTCCAAAGAACACTTATTGCTGATAAATTTGTTGTTGATAATACATTAGCTAGCGATCGTTATCCAAACGTGTGAACAATAACAGCAAACTTTGCTCGTAGCAAAAACCTGTTTGCTGCAGTCCATATTTTTGCTACATTCCGAACAATCAAGAGGTTTTCAAGTGCTTCCTCATGATTTGTTCCACTGAGTTCAAAACACAAACGAACCTGATGAATCCAATGGATCTTTCCTTGGAAACCCATCTGCTTTCTTTCGAAGTCCATGCAGCAATGAGCAATTGTTTTGATTCTAGTGACACGTTCTTGACCAGTTCCCCTCCCCTCAGATGAACCTGAGCTCTGTTGTAACGGTGCACCGATGTAAATGTCAAGATACCTGTCAGAGAATAAGGCGATGTTTGTCTCGTTTTGATTTGGAAAAACAATTCGAACAAAAATTTGGTAAGCAGGTGCTTTCCGGAATTTACTGCGGTGTGTTAGCGCGTTAACATGAGGCACTGCCTTGTAGAGATGCTGCTCAAGAGCCTTTGGAGTGTTGATTCGCTCGTGTGTAGAAAGAATCGCAGGACAAGACCAGCAGATCTGTAGTGGAATCGTCTGTTGTGTAGAATTCTGCCGTGAGGATAGTTTAAGTAATTCCTCGTTTTTAGGTGTCTTGGATGTTCTTCACTGCGTGTTGGTGGACAGCCCTGAAGCTCTAAATGTCATCAAGGAGCAGCACATCAGAACCATCATCTCCCTGATCGACAAGCACGGCAGGGACCCCAAGGTATGAGGATGGCACGAGAATGAATTTTGTGTCTGTTGTCTCTCAGCTTGGCCTGTTGATCACGCTGAGTACCACTGCTCTGAAAGCAATTGTGTCTTTGTGCACCGAAGAATGCGTGGACATACCGTACTGTCTCGTGTATAAGACGCACTCATGTATGAGACGCACCCCAAGATTTGGTCCTTTTTTCTGGTACCAAGGTTCATTAAAAATACAGTAAATTCATACTAATGTATAAGACGCACCCCTTCTTTTGATGTTCAATTTTGTGGCAAATAAGTGCGTCTTATACACGAGACGGTACGGTATTCATTCATCATGCAAACACAAATCTGTGTGCAGGTGCTGAAGGTTTTGTGCTCACTGTGCGTGGGAAGCGATGTCGCCGTCCGGTCGAACCAGAACCTCATCTGTGAGAACCTGCTGCCGCGGAAGGATCTGCTGCTCCAGACGAAGGTGGTGGATTACGTGTACAGGTGAGGCTCCGTGTCGTGTTGATGAGCACATCTGGCGGATTGAACTTGTGTCCATGTTACGATCTCTGTTCTGCAGCATGCACCCAAACATCTTCGTGGGAACCCTGGAGGGGTCGGCCATGTACGACAAGTGGTATTTCGAGGCCATCATCGATCACATCGAGTCTGTGACGTCCGGCTCGCCGCACATGCGCGTCGGGTGGGCCAACACGGAGGGCTACATCCCGTACCCTGGGGGCGGCGAGCACTGGGGCTGCAACGGCGTCGGCGACGATCTCTTCTCGTACGGTTTCGACGGAAACTGCCTGTGGACAGGTGACGCACTTGGCAGTCCTGTCCGGGCTGCATGGGAGTATGTCAGTTCCGAAATAGAATTTGTCGCAAAAGCTGCTGTTGTGTCCATGTGTCGTTGATAGGCACAAATGAAAGACATGACAGGCACTTCCTGTCAGAAGATTGTCTGCAGTTCCGGATCGACACAATATCAATTGAATTCACTGCCAAAGGACCACAGGGCAGACTAAATGTTGTTCCCTGTTTCCAGGCGGGAAGCCTCGGCGGGTGCGATCAAGCCCCGGTGGCTTCCAGAAGGGCGACATCATCGGCGTACACATCGACCTGTCCGTGCCACAGATCTCCTTCACTGTCAACGGAATCCGCGTCCGGGGATACTTCAAGGATTTCAATTTGGAGGGAATGTTCTACCCCGTCATCAGCCTCTCCTCCAAAGTGAGGTACTCATTTCCAGTCATTCTTGCTAAGTCAAAAGTGAGCGTCCAGCTTCTGCAGCGCTCTGATCGTCTTGTGGAGTTGCAGTGCTTCGAGAAACTGCCACTCGTGCTTTCTGCTCTCGATTTTGTCTGAATCCCTGGGAACGGCGAAAAACGCTTGAGACCTGGTTGACCAAAAAGGAAACAGACGCATTGACAGAGTGATGCTGTTTTCAGCGTGAGATTCATGTTTGGCGGGGACCACGGGAAACTGAAGAACGGACCTCCCGAGGGTCACTCGCCGGTCGTCGAGTCGCTGCTCGCCAAGGAAGAGCTCAAGATCTCGCCGTGCTTCCACTTCGGAGACCTGCCCAAGGGCATCATCATGGGGCCGATCGAGATGCAGGAGCACGTCGCCTTCGTGCCGCACCCCGTCAACACAGACAACGTGAGAATTTGGGATCATGCCAGCATGCGTTCTCCTCGGGATAAGATCCTGCTGAGTGTTGTGTGGCCAGGAAGGTGTTCTCAGATGCGTAAAATATCAAGTGAGACACCCGAGACAAGTAGAGACTGCCTGCAAGAACAAGATGGGTGGTGATTTTTGCGGTTTTGTTGAACAGGTTCAGCTGCCCACGTACATTGACAACGTGAGGGAGAAGTTGGCCGAGAACATCCACGAGCTCTGGGCGATGGGGAAGATTGAGCAGGGCTGGATGTACGGAGAGGTTCGTGTTTCTACCTGTTCCCGATGTGCTGTGCCTGTTTCACACGCCAGCTTTCCTGTCACGACGCTTTCGATTCCAGAGGCGCGAAGACCGAGCGAAGAGACATCCATGCCTCACCAACTTTGAGCGACTTCCGGGCAACGAGCGAACGTACAATCTGTCTCTCGCTCACGAGACGCTCAAGTGGGTGGAGCCTTTCGTTACAGTTTGGTCTCCTTTTCAACCGTTGTGTTTGGTTGTGAGAACAATTCCGCACTGGTGGTTTGCAGGACACTCCTGGCTCTTGGGTACCACATCTCGTTTGACGCGCAGTACACGAGCAACACGAGACTCAAGACCCTCAAGCTTCCCAACAGGTGAGAAGACAAACGTGTTGCAATCAGTTGCATTTGACTTCCCAGTTACCTTCATTTTGTGGTTTGCTGACGCGTGAAAAATCTTTTCAGCTATCTGCAAGAGAACGGGTACAAGCCAACGCCGCTGGACTTGTCCAACACGCGGCTGAACAAACACATGGAGGAACTGGTGGAACTGTTGGCAGAGAACACTCACAACGTATGGGCTAAAGACAGAATAAAACAGGGGTGGACGTACGGCCTGCACGAGGTAAGGGTAAGGTTCCACTTTCTGCCTAACAACCCCTGGGATGACCCTGGACTGGTTTGCGTTTCTGGATGTTGTCGGTCAATTCAACACGTTGCGTCCATGAAACTGAAGGGTAAAGATATTTTCTCAGCCACACATCTTGAAGAAAAACAAGCGTTTTGGAAGTCTGGCCGAAAGCTTTCTCTCGCCAGGTGTTGGAATTTGGGTCCCTTCAGATCATGCCACAGACTTGATGTTTCCCATTTGCACACGGACGTGTGAAAATCCTTTCTCCACAACGTACGAACATGTGGCGCATCACCCCTGAAAAATTTCTGTCAAGAGATTCTTTTTGTTTTGGAATGAATTGTTCAGATTCTTCTTGTCAGTTTTCTTTCTTTTCTTGATGTTTTTTTTTTCCTGAAGTCAGTTCATTTTATTTTGTTTTGATTTTGTCTTTGTTTTCACTAAATCCGGTGAACATTTTGTACGAATCGTCAAATCATTGTCATTCATTCATTGTCATTCATTGTGGTGCATTCGTTCAAACTTCACCACAAACACAGGCAGAACAAAAAGTCCAGGATTTGCCCCCCTTTGCAGTAGGTTGTTTGGTCTTTGAACATTCTTTGACAGTCAGTTCACAATTTGTTTTGTCAGGACATGTACTTCAAGAGAAGCCCTCACCTGGTGCCCTACAGCAAGGTGGATGAAGCCATCAAAAAGGCAAACAGGTACACCGGTGTGGACACACATTCACTCCACCCCACCTCCCGAGATATTTGCAGCAATCCGACGAGTACCAAGTTGTCTGGCACAAATAGATGTCAGTCGTCGAGAAAGACAGCCTTGCTGTTGTTTGTGCAGGGAAACAGCGAGTGAGACCGTGAAGACACTGATGGCTTACGGATACAGCCTGGAGGCGCCCACCAACGAAGCTGGTGAGAGAGGTGAGACCTCAGGTGTTTGTAAGCTTGATCTTTCAGTTCTGTGAAACAAGGCAGTTTTCGTTCATTTGTTTTATTGTTTATCATTACTCGCCCAAGGCACGAGACAACCGAAGAAAAGGCGATTGTTTCCAGTTCTTGGTAATGGCGATTGTAAAAATGTTTTTATTTGCATAGGTTTAGTTTTTGAGATCACTGTACAGTTAGTGACAACTTTGGGGCCAGTAGCGCCGATAAATCACAGCCACTTCTCTTCTGGTAGTGTCACCGCAGTTTGTGTTTCCCAGAAAGCAATTTGTGTACATAACTATTGTGTTTCGTTGTTTGAACAGGACATTCTCCGAATATTATTTTCAAAAACAAAATGTGTGGCGTGTTTTCTCGTTCTGGTTGCGTCTGACAACCAAGTTGTGGTTGGATTCCCCACGAACCCTGCTTCGTTTGCTGGTGCACCAGACATGTGCCGTGCAGAACTTTTCTTTCGAAGGCCTTTTGGTCAACATTGTTGACTTGTGTCCTTGGTAATTCTGCAGGACAAAACAAGAATGTGAAGAAGAAAAAGCAGCGCTGGCGAACGTACCGAGCGGAAAGCAACTACGCCGTCGACAGCGGCAAGTGGTGAGTTTCCAGCCTCGTCTTCGTCCACAACTGTGATACTGACACGGGCAGGGCGTATCACTTGTCAACACATCGGGAAAAACCGTGACAGGACTTGTGTGAATTTACATGCGACCTTGAATCGTGATGCAGGTATTACGAGTTCGAGGTGCTCGTGCCGGGCAAGATGATGGTCGGCTGGGCGAAGCTGTCGCTGGAGCCGGGCGAGCATCTCGGCGTCGCCGGAAAATCCTTCGTCTTCGACGGCTTCTCGGGGCGCAAATGGTCGCAAGGGTCCGAGGTGTACGGCAAGGTCTGGCAGAAGGGAGACATCATCGGCTGCATGCTCGACATCGTGGACCAGACGATTTGTGAGTGGCCGTGAACAACTGGCTGTAAAATCTTGCTCTTTCTGCACCAAAGGCAAGAGTAGACAATTTAACAAATCTGACAGACTTTGTTCAGCGAGAGACTGACTCTCTGTGGCCTGCAGGTTTCTCGCTGAACGGAGAGCTGATGATGGACCGCATGGGGCAGGAGATCGCGTTCAAGGGCATCGAGACGACCGAGCCGTTCGTCGCCGTCATCAGCCTCGCGCCCGGCCAGAGGGCGCGTCTCAACTTCGGACAGGTCGGTCGGCGCTCAAACTCCTAATTTTTGGAGTGAAATGCACCAAAAGGAAGAAAGGAAAGTGTTAACCCCTGTTTATGTCTTCCAGGATGTGAATTCACTGCGGTATTTCACGACATGCGGTCTGCAGGAAGGCTACCAACCCTACTGCGTGTAAGAACTTCACGTTGTGATTGACAAAGGTTCCCGTCTTATTTGGCTTTGTGAAAGGGAATTGGAGTGTGCTGAGCAGCGGGGTTTTTGTCGCTGCAGGAACATGACACGGACGCTGCCGCTGTGGTACGTCAAGGAACAGGCGGTGTTCGAGCACATGGAGAAGGAGCACCCGCGCCTCGAGGTGGCCAGGGTCCCCGGAGGGTACGTGTGTCATCGGTTGTCCACAGGAACAAAACAACAATTCAAAGCTGCAAGTTGCATACGCGTGCAAACTTCATGCAACATAGTTCTCCTCAGTCAGTGATGTTTTTGTTTGCAGAAGCACGTCACCGCCATGCATCAAGGTCAACTCCAAGACGTACGGAACCCTGGAGAAAGTGCTGTTCGAGTTCATGAGACTCAGCCTGCCGGTCAAGTGCCACCAGCGCTTCATACACCCACGGTGAGACCTTCGGTACCACTATAGCGCGGGTAGGATGCGTACGTTGCAACGGATAGTTGGCGCGTCGCACATACCGCACACCCCCACAGAAGCTGTCCGATCTCTGGGCAGAAATTCAGGACAGAGGTCTCTGGGCAGAGGGTCTTCTCGAAAATTTGAAAACGTACGGTATACATGTATGTTTCACCTCAAAACCAGCAGTCAGGTGACACCTGTCCACTGCAGACAGAAGCGTGATCAGGCGTCACAAACGAGAGCGACAACAAAATTGGTGTGATGTGCCTTTTGTTGGGAGAGTGTGCCACAAAACAGTGACATGACAGGTGCAGGAGCCTGTGCAGCTCAAAATGATAGTCTGGACGCTTTTCCGATGTTGTGTTTGCAGTGAGAAGGAGGAGCGTCGGTTGAACTTCCAGAACCATCATCTTGCGGGTCACGATCACATGCACGCCGGCCACGCGCCGTCGTCAGGTGAGGGGCGCTCCAGCACCACGGGCGCCGCCCCTGAACATTGCTCGCCCGGGGGCGTGAATGGGTGGTCACTGCAACCAGGTACAGTTTGCTGGACGGTGTGGTTGGTCGGACTCTTCTGGATCAGAAGTAGATGTCGCTCATCTTGGTGGCGGTGGGTTGAGTCTTTTGTAGCTTCCTCCTTTTCATAGACAATTCATCTTGTGTTGGTCGTTTAGCAACATTCTGTTTCTTACATCTTCTTGAACTTGGTCGTGTGGTCCCTGCGCCTATTGACATCAAGGGCAAGCACGCACTGAATCAGGCATGAGCGTTGCAAACTGAGTGTCTAAAGCTGGCCAACCAACTAACTTGTGTGTAAAATTAATCGAGTTTTTATTTGAAATGATTGGAAGACAGTGATGAGTGCAGTCTTGTGTGATGAGCGTTGACCGTGTTGTTCCCGTGAGTGAAACCCTGTCCTGCACCTGTAGGCCACAGATCCGACTCCGAAGATCGCGACAGCGTTGATGACGCGATTGTTGCGGATTTTCACATTCGAAGAAGCTACTCCTCAGGTAGATACCGATGTTTGTTGCAAAATCTTCGTTTCCGTCATCGCTGTTTTGGAGCAGTTTGGTACTGAGACACATGAAGTCAAGGTTGACTGACGCCTTGTGTTTGCACAGCTTGCAGACGTCTGACTTTGGGCAAACTCACACACTGACTTTTGCAAGTTTTTTGTGCCTTTTTACAACAGACTTGACCATTGTTTGTTTTGCACACACGACTTTGAACTCTCAGTGGAAGTGCAGACAGAAATGTGGGCCTGTCAGTGGGCCGCCTCCTTTGCTCAGTGTCTTGGTACATACAGTGCACTCCATCCTGTGAATGAGTTGCCTTGGTTTGTATTGTGCATGCGTGCAAACTAACAAACTAACATTGCATGGTGTGCACAGAGTCGCTGCGACGCATGGCAGACGTTCAGCTGGGTGCTGACGAAAGCGTGCGAAGTGCGCACAAACACACCGGGGACGCCCCCGACCTCGGGACACGTGAGTACACGAGACCAACCACCTGCTTTCAGCCCTTCCGCTCTCTCTCTCTCTTGAAGGTGTACTTCATTTCGTGCGCGGTTTCTACACTTGCTGTGTTTCTATTCCTTGTTTGGTGACGAAATACCGCATTCACTCGTGTTTCTGTCACCCGACAAAAATTGCACCCCAACATTTGTCTCCATTTTCTGATATCTGTGTGCCATTGAAACAATGGCAAAGTCATGTCCAGCAACAGGACGCCCCCTTCTTCGGACGCCTATTTTGGGTACGCCAAAAACACTGGTGAATACGGCTCTTGTTGTGATAAGCCACTGCCACTGGTGGTTGGGAAGAAAGGGGAAAAGTAGCAACAACACAAACAGCAAACTGTACCTGTGTGTGTATGTGTGTGTGCGTGTGTGTGTGTGCGTTGTTGTTTTCTTCGCAGTTCTTGTGAGCGTTTTTTGTCGAACGGAATCTTTGTGATGAACCACACCTTGTGAACACTTGCGTAATGTTTCATATCAACCCATAACAGACGTCCACTGAGTTGGCCTTCCCACTTTGGTGACGTTGGTGTTCTCGTGCAGCTCGCAGTAGAGCCTCCCACCACCTCCACCATCACCAGCAACAGCGCCACCACTACCACCACCCCGCACGTAGCTCCCACCCGCACCACCACCAGTCTCAGCCGGCGCTGCAGCTCGTGCTCGAGGAGCACTCCGGCGAGGACCTGGCGTCCGTCGGCGTCGGACCCGCCGATGAAGGTCACAATCGCGTCTATGATTGAAGTGCCTCGTAGTTGTGTGTTCAGTTTTGTAGGACTTCATGGTTCATTTTGTCTGAGCAAAATGACGTGGAGTTGGTTTCAGCGCAGTTTTGGTTTTCCACGCAAAGTTTTTGGCTGTTGCTCTGAATGTTGTCAATTTTCCCGAGCCATCAATTCCAATGAAGACACAAAAGCGAATGAACTATTTTTTTTCAGTGAAGAGGCAAAATGCTCTGAACGTTCACTCGTACACGCCTGTCATTATCAAGGCATTTGTTTATTGAGGCACACAAACTGACGGGATTGCTTGGCTTTTGTCCAGAACTAATCTCAGTTTCAGTTTTTGAGTTTTCAGTTCACCTTTTGGCTGCATGTTCCGAACAACGTGCATGGTTTTGTTTTTTCACCGCCCCGCCTCGGCCTTTCCTTCCCGACAGCCCTGCAGCGCGACGACGCTGAAGACCCGTCTTCGCCCCATTCCGTAGATCGGCGCGGCCACTTCAAGCACAAGGGCGGCGCGCAGGCGCGCTCCATGGACGACACGCACCTGCACGTGCACCACGGCGGGCGGCGCGGCAAGTCGGACATGTACCGCGGGTCGAGCGACACGAACCTCGCCGCCGAGTTCCTCGCCATCCCCGAGAAGGAGAAGGGCGGCGGCTCCAAGTTCTCGCTGATGGACAAATTTGCCGACGTCTCGAAGGCGATTCAGGAGAAGAACGCAAACAAACGATCCAAGTCTCCGTTCGCTCTCTTCAAGAAGGGCAAGTCACGGGACCCGTCCCCAGTACCGCTCTCACGCGACAAGCAGCGTGGCGACAAGATGAGGACGCTGCCGGCGCGCATCCAGGCGAGCTCGAGCGAGTACTCAGAAGAATCTGAGAGTGAGAGCATCCCGATCATCAACGAGATGGTCGGAGCGCACGGCGGCCGCAAACCCATCAAAAAGACGATGAGCGAGGCGAGCTATGGGTCGGAGGGATTCGACTCGGAGACGGACCTGACCGAACTGGAGGCGCAGCTCGAAATCATCGACGAGTATTACTACGGCGTGCGCATCTTCCCCGGCCAGGACCCCACCCACGTGTACGTCGGCTGGGTGACGCCCGGTTTCCATGGCTACACCACCGAGTTCGACATGCGCCATATTCGCAACGTCGTCGTGTGCACCGTCGACCAGGAGAATCAAGTCCGCTCCAGGTACGTGGTGCGCAGCACAGTCTTCTTGTTCCAGGGAAATAGGAACTAGTCGGAACTAGTAAAAGTTCTTGTGGGCACACATTTCAGGGCGATCGCTTCATACAAAATTTCCATTTGTGGGACGTTCGTGCTTGAACAGTGCACGGTCCAATCCAAACAGAAACACAAACACCCTTCGCAGGAAACAGATTTGTTTTGAGAAATTGCGCAAAACATGTGTGTCTTCGCAATTTAGCATCAGCAGGAAGAACTGCTACATGGTGTCGGCCGGCGATCTTCAACACCGCTTCGGCGGTCAGGAAGACTCGAGCAAGCGCATGGCGCCCGGGTTGCTCATCGGCTGCCACGTGGACGCGTCCACCGGGCTGCTCCGTTTCACCATCAACGGCAAGGACGTCGCCAACAAGTTTCAAGTGGAGCCCGGCGCCATGCTCTTCCCCGCCGTCTTCTGCGAGCCGACCAACAAGGAGATGTTCCAGTTTGAGCTGGGCAGGATGCAGGTGCGTCTGCTGTCACGCTGCTTCTGTGGTGTTGTGCACATTAACAACAATGGCCAGAAGGTTCAAAGATTCAAATCAAGCCGTTTTCGTGGTATCGTTTCCAGAGTTCCCTCCCACTTTCGGCCGTGCTCTTCAGGGGAGGAAAGCATATCCACCCACAGTGCCCCCCGCGGCTGGACATCCAGGTGCTGAGGGCAAACCAGTGGTCGCGGGTGCCTATTTCCTCCCTGAAGGTCCACACGCTCCAGCTATCGCCCGTGCGAGGCTGGAGTATGCTCTGCGAGGAGCCAGGTCAGAAGCTCTCCTGGTGTTGTGATGTCTGCATCAAGCGTGCTGTGTTGTGTGTTGCAGATCCACTGTATTTGTTTAAGCTTCTACTCCTGTTGTTTCAGTGTCGATGATGGCCATTCATATTCCTGAAGAAAACAGGAGTCTTGACATTCTGGAGCTTGAAGAACACGAAAGTCTGCTGAGGTGAGATTGTTGTCTTCAAACGAACATTGAGCTTCAAGTTAGTTTGGAGAAGATGGAAGGTGGAATGTCGATAAATTAGTTGATTGCTCGTGTGTGTTCTTGCAGGTTTCACACGCAGACACTGGACCTCTACAGAGCTGTTTGTTCGCATGGTAACCACAAGGTTGCACACGAACTGACAAATCACATCGACGAAAGGCAACTGATGTACTGCATCCACAGCCAGTGTAAGTTTGAACAAAAGTCGTCGCACTGCAAATGTTCCGCTCAACTTCACAACTCAATTAGGATTTGTTTCTCGTCTTTGTTGAACAGACATGCCTGGAGAATTGAGGATTGGTCTCCACAACATCCTGATCTCGATGCACTTGGAGTTCTACGCCAAAGCCAGGTAAAGCCAAACAGTTCTGGATGGTGGTTCGTTTGTCTTTCGTGCAAATTTCAGGTGGCGTTCAGCAGACACGCCATTTTGTCTTTTTTGCAGACTGACCACTCAGAAGGAGTTCATCGTGCCTCTGGCCTTTGACTCGAGCTCCTTCAGCCTCTTCAGTCAGTGGCACGGAGCGAGCGAGACGAGCGTCGCGGCGCGCATGAAGGAGACGGTGCCGTCGCTCGAGGCGTCCGTCTCCATCCGACCCAAACTCAGCGACCTCGGGTCAGTCGGGCGAGAACAAGTCGGCGCTTGGCGTTTCTTTGCTGGAGATAAGAGTATCCTGTTCCATTTGCTGGTCTTTTACAAGATAAAAACTTGTGACGTGCAATGCATCGTCTCTTCATTGCAGTCATTTGAAGCCAGAGCAACAGCAACAACAGTTGCAGCAGCAGCACAGCGCCAGCGGTTCGCAGCAGCAGCACAAGCTGAGCTGCCCGTACTTCCCGCTGCGCATGCTGAAGGAGCGCATGATGAACAATTTGGCCGAGGCCGTCACCAAGGGCGCGGCTCACATCCGGGATCCTCTCGGCGGCAGCAACGCCACGCTCTTTGTGTGAGTTTTACCACAAGCGCGCATCTATCTTTTTGAGAATGAAAGAACCCAAAACTTAAAATAAAACTGTCCACAATCAAGAAAACAAGAACAGCTGGTGACGAATGACTCGTCAGTGTACGGATTTGAAGCATACTGCACATTGTTGGTGTTGCAGGCCGTTGCTGAAAGTGATCGACAACCTGTTGGTGATGGGACTGCTGAACGACAAGGATCTGCACCAGCTACTCTGCCTTATAGACCCCGTCTCTTTTGACGAGTCATTTAACAGAGGTAACGCATCCACCTGTGTTCACTCGTACATCTGTGTGTTTTTCTGGGAGCAAAACAGAAAAACAGGGAAAGACTGTGCAATGGAGGGGAACGTGTTGCAACCAAAAACAAACAAACAAAAACAAAACGAGCGACGTTGTATAAATGTTTACATCATGTTTACATCAGAACAATCAGAAAATGGAGCAACAGATGTTCACAATGATGACCAGAACAATGTCGATGAAGGCACGATAAGTTATTTTCACCTCGAATTTGCCTCACCCCAAACAATCCAGTGTAATCTTGATTAATTAAGTGGTGGCAAACGATTTCAACCTGCAAATCCTGGACCACTGACGAAACATCCAACCAAATCTTTGGTTCGTTTTGGGCACCGGGACTCACAATGTTATGTCCAACGTTTCTCATTTGAATCCCCTCAAGCCGTCTTGTTTCATTGTGACACGCGTGTTCGTGTTGAACAGAGGTTTCTATGTTCGCCAAGGCATGAAAAACATTGGAGTAAAACAAAAAAAGTGTTTTGTTGGGAAGCTTTCGCCTCTGTTGTTCTCGAGCGCTTGCTTTATGAAACAAAATGCCTTCACAATTTGTACTCTCGTAACTTTGTCATTTTTTTTGCTCCTCCGTTCTGTTTCTCACATCATTTTACCTTGAAATGAGTTCAGTAATCTTTTCGTCGGTTCCGTTTCACTTTTGACTTCTTGGTTCTTGTCTCGAAATGTGAAACTCTGTATTAACTCTCTGCCAAGTGCGCTGCAATTCGGCGCGACGGCAACTTTCAATGGAAGCTGTTCAATCAGACGTAACAACTGTCGCACAGGCATGCTGTGGTTGTGAAAGACCTGCTGAAAATTTTGTTTGGTCGGTTTGATTCAGTTTCATTTGCTGTATTCTTTGCAACGGGCTCTGCAATTTTGAAGGGCAATAGGTACCAGTCCCAAGGCTCTCTCAGTTCTCTTCTGCCGGACCCACTCCATTTGATTGTTCCATTTTTCAGCCACGAACAAGAAAAAGGGACTGTTGCAGCTCAAGCTGTCGGAGCCTGTGAAGAAGGAGGTGACTATCAGTTCTGTGAACAGCTTGTTTTATGCAACCAAGGTTTTGTCCAGTAAATTCCACAAACGACACATTTGCGTGCAATCAAACATCATCAGACTGCCGCCTCCAGTCTTCAGTCAGGTTGTGGGAGTGAAACGGTGTTGTTGAGTCCCAGTGATACATTTCAGCTGTGCGTGGTACTGCATCACCTGTGCGACACGCAACTGAGACACAGAGTCGAGTCCATCGTCGCGTTCGGTGACGGCTTCGTCGCCAAATGCCAAAATGTAAGACACTGACAACAAAGGAAACCGAAAAAACATCATCCGAGTGTCCGTTCATTTGCTGTTCTGTGTTGGAAAGGATTCTGGCGAATCTCAAAGGAAACATCGTCCGAATCTCAACGCGTGCTTTATGAGTGGCAGTGTGTGACGTGTCTGGACACGATTGTGTCTTGTAGGATCAGTTGCGGCGATACGTGGAGATCAAGCAGTCGGACCTGACGGCGGCGCAGGCGGCGAAGTTGACGCGCGAGTTCCGCTGCCCGCCGCAGGAGCAGATGAAGGCGCTGCTCGCTTTCCGCAAGGAGGACATGGAGATCGACGACCCGACCAAGATCGAGTGTCCGTGCAGCGACGAGCTGCGCGAGGTGCTCTGGAACTTCCACATTGAGCTGCTCAACCACTGCGGCCATCCAGGACCCCAGGTGAGTGTGAATACCCTTTAGCTGTTGTTTGCACCTTAGTGAATCCCGGGCTGGCGTTGTATTATGTCCGTCACACTCTGTGCTCACGAGAACTCATCAAAAAGGGCAATGACGACCTCGCATTTCGGCAATCTGAACCGTTTGCGCGCAGATCGAGGACGAGCCGTCCGACGAGGAGGAGGTTCCGGTCACGTGGAAGGACCGGCTGTTGGCGCTGATCCGCAGCAAGGAGGAGCCGGTCGAGGACATGGACGCCGCCGCCGGCCAGGTCGCCACGTACAACCAGCTCATCATCAACACCGTCAAGACGTGGGCCATGACCGAGTTCATCCAGGACCAGGAGCTCATCAGGCAGATGTTCTCGCTGCTGCATCGGCAGTACGACTCTGCCGGAGAGGTGAGCGCTTGTGGAGAAAAATGATTCTGTGTATTGAATTGCGATTCGCGCTGTATGTGTCTCACCACGGGGTTTCTATTTCGTTTCAGTTGGCGCGGTCATTGGAGCAGGCGTACGTAATCAGCCAGGCGAGCAAAGAGGACATCGCGAAGCTGCTCAAGTCGCTCGGCAACGTGCGCGCGCTGCTGCCGGTGCAGGTGGCGCCCGACGAGGAGGAGATCCTCAAGGCCAGCATCTGGTGCGTCGTGATTTCACGGGGTTCTCCCATTTACACAGCAACAACTTTCTTTTTCTTCCTTCTTCCCGTTGGAATCAAAAGGTCCACTCGAATCACAGGGAGGCGCTAATGATTGTAAAACGGCAAGAAACGTTTCTGCGGTGCAGAATGACACTCGCTGTCTTCTCTTCAGGGATCTGGCGGACAACAAGGTGTTCTTCCAGCACCCGGACCTGATGCGCGCGCTCGGTATCCACGAGACGGTGATGCAGCTCATGGTGAACACGCTGAACAAGGCGCAGCAGCAGACGGCCGCCGTCGCCGACATCCAGAAGCGCCGCTCCTCCGTCACCTCCACAGACGCGCCCACCGAACCCGAGGGCGTCAAGGTGAGGAGCGGCTGAGCTCAGAAGGCGTCAACTGCCTTTGGAAGTTTTTGTCTGATTGACAGAGCGCCTTTGCCAAAGGTGTTTCTACGGCTCCTCGGACAGAAGAAGTTTCGGAGACGCATTGGAACTGTCAGTTGTATTATCAACCGGAACGAGACTTGTCATCGCTGCCGTGTTTCTGTTTCAGGACTCGTCGGCCGACATGGTGGTGGCGTGCTGCCGCTTCCTCTGCTACTTCTGCCGCACGGGTCGGATCAACCAGCGAGCCATGTTCGAGCACCTCAGCTACCTGCTGAGCAACAGCTGCATGCTGCTCTGTGAGAATCACCGGCTTTTTCATGTCGAAACCGTTGAAGAACAGGCCCATCTTGTTTGGGGGCTGCACCAAAGGATCGGGTGTAGTTTTGAGCGGTTGTAATGTATTCAAGAACAAGAGACGTTTTCCCATTGGTGAGAATTGACTTGGTTGTTCTTGACCTTCCGCATGTGAACCTGTCGCCACTTCCGCGGGTGCAATTCTGCCTCGTCTCTCACAGCTCGGCCGTCGCTGCGCGGGTCGTGTCCGCTGGACGTGGCGTATTCGTCCCTCATGGACAACAACGAGTTGGCGCTGGCGCTGCGGGAGCAGGACCTCGACAAGGTGGCTGTTTACCTGTCGCGCTGCGGCCAAGCCACGAACCACGACCTGGTGACGCTCGGCTACCCCGACATCGGCTGGGACCCGGTGGAGGGAGAACGCTTCCTCGACTTCCTGCGGTTCTGCGTCTGGGTGAACGGTCAGTGTTGAAGCTGCTTGTCAAAACAAACAGCACTATCCCTTTAATTTGTCACAAATTTTGCTTCATTTTGTTGCGGATTTAGTTCATGGAAGTACGCGCACCGTGCCCTGTTTTGCGACTACTTCTTGTGACTGCACCTGAATTTGGTTGCTCAGACGTGACCTGTTTCTGTCATTTCGTTGCTTCAGGCGAGAGCGTGGAGGAGAACGCGAACCTCGTGGTGCGGCTGCTGATCCGGCGCCCGGAGTGCCTGGGTCCCGCGCTGCGCGGCGAGGGCGGCGGGCTGCTCAAGGCGATGAAGGACGGCATCCTCATGTCGCTGCAGATCCAGTCTTCGCGAGACGAGGAGAACCTGCGCTTCCTCAAGGCCGTCACTGAGGTGGAGGGCGACGACCGAGGCAACTATCTCATTCAGAAGTGAGTTCACAGTTTCTCTTCTCGTAGCTCCAGTGTCACACACTTCCAAGCTACTCTTGCCGGCAGTAGGAATGTGTTCGCCGTTTGAAATTGAAGTTGCAAAACATCCGGTGGCGCTGTTTTCTGTTCGCTGTTGAATGACGGTTAGCCAATTTATATTTCGAAAATGTTCTGCCATTCAGAGCGTGTGACGAGAGTCTGAAGTAAGACTGTCTTGGAATTTATCTGGTGTACTGGTGTGGTGGTGGTGGTGTCGCCGAGAGACTGATTCGTGGCCTAGTCCGGGTTGTGTTGGGAATTTCCTCTGTATTGTCTTGACAAATCGGTTTCTGTCCGCAGGGACTTCAATGATTGGTAAACAACCACGAAACTATTATCCTCGGTTGTTTCAACAAAAATGGCAAGTGGTTGACACACGGTCAACACTTGGTCGCTGAATCATGACCAGAAAGATGCAGCAGTTCAAACCAGATTGTGGAAAAGAATCTGGCGTTCCATCTGCACACTGCACACACTTCAGGTGCAAGAGACCGCGCGCTGCTTGTGTGTTTCGCGTCTCTGCGCTCTCTCCCTTTCTGCAGGATGCGGATGGGACGATCATTTTGTGGACTTCACCATCTGGTCTGAACTGCTGTGGAGGTGGTTTCAGTCCGCTTTTTTGTCACGCTCAGTCTTGGAAATTGGATTTTTGGCTTTGTCCTGGTGCGTTTTCAACGAAGCCTTTCCTGTGACACGCGGAGTCAGGGGACCTTTCTTTAGTTTTAGTTCTCGTTTGCTCGAGGGCACACATTTCACTGAATTTTTTGTTCGCTTTTCGTTCTTTGTGAATGTACGGCTCACAATAGTTGCAATTGAATCACTTCACACACAAACACGCACACACATACACGACACACACTTTGAAGTGTATCAGCTTCTCACAACAACGTTTTGACAGAAGAAATTTCTGAAAACAACAGATTCTTTTGATCAAAACTCTCGTTGGTTTATTCAAACACTGTGAATGAAACATCGGTCCTTTGTGCACATATTTATGGGGTTCTTTGCTCTCAAAGAAGACAAACAAAAATGGGGCAACTTAGCGAAATGAAACTTGAATTTATTTTTTCTCTCGTTGGCATCGGCTCATTTGTAGCGGATTTGCTCGAGAACCTGGTGCACAAACTGGTCCGTCACCTTCACAGCAACCAGACTGACCCTTGCGTTGGACATCTGTGTTTGCAGCAAGTACGACTTCTCCCGTTTGCCGCCCGAGGAGGACGAAGATTACATCGACATGGGCGGCGCGATCCTCACCTTCTACTCGGCGCTGATCGACCTGATGGGCCGCTGCGCTCCCGACGCCGAGACGATCAAGAGCGGACGCAGCGACTCGCTGCGTGCGCGCGCCATCCTCCGCTCGCTCGTGTCGATGGAAGATCTGGAGGGCGTCTTGGGGCTGCGTTTCATACTCCCCGTGTCCAAGGGCGAGGTCAACGAATTCGGTGCGTTCGTCTCTCCGACCCAAAACCACGCGTACATGCTCAGAGCATTTGCTTGTACACATACGATTTCATGCGCTGGGGTTCACACATCGTGTGCACTTGTTATTGAAGCCGGTGTGTGTGGCCATACGTCTGAGAACATTCTCTTTGCAGGCGAGGTGGAGCCTCCAGGCATGCCTCCGGGGCTGCTGCCAGACCACAAAGCGTCGATCGTCATGTTCATGCAGCGCGTCTACGGCATCGAGGACCAGATGACTTTCTTCAGGATGCTCGAGAACGGATTCCTGCCCGACCTCAGGGCTTCCACCACGCTCGATGGTGTAAGGCCACTTCAAAAGATATCTCTCGCCAGATTTTGCACACAGAAGTGCCCAGCATCACACTTTGCTCAACACCACGGTCAACACCAAAAAAGATCATGGAGAGAATTGAAAAACAAGAAGCTTTGATTGTTCAACTGGCTGCTTGAAAAGTGACTGTGATTGTTCAGGCGAACGCGTCCGAGGGCGACATGGCGCTGGCGCTGAACCGCTACCTGAGCACCTCGGTGCTGCCCATCCTCACCACGTACTCGCACTTCTTCCGCGACGCCGACCACGCGTCGGCGCTGCTCGACTCGCTGCTGCACACCGTCTACCGCCTCTCCAAGTGCAAGTCGCTGACCAAGAACCAGCGCGACACCGTGTCCGACTTCCTCGTGTCCTTCACCAGGTCCGTGTTGACGCCGCCACGTTCAGGCTGCGTCTCTATTGCCTCTTCGATGGAACGTCAAATGATGTTTTCCAAGGAATTGGTTGTGTTGCCAGTGCCAAATCTGAATGTGTGACGCACAGACAGGGTGTTGTTTTCCATGCACGTTCAACAAACAATGGAGGCACTTGCGAGAACGATTGCTGTCATGTTCAACTGTTGTCTCGATGTTCGCAGCCAACTGCGGCCTCCGATGATGGCGAGTCTGCTGCGGAAGTTGGTAGTGGACGTGCCTGCGCTCACCGACAACACCGTCGTCGCGCTGAGGGTGAGCCCAGCATTAACGCTCAGAACTTGTCATGTTGCAATTTGGGTTCAAAGCTGCAGACTGTGCAGACGAGCGTAAGTATGGAGTCTTCTTCCCGGCGCAGCTTCTCCTGTTCAGCCATTCATTCATTGCCTTTGAGACTCTGCCACACATTCTGTGTTTGTGGAAATTTTCTCTTCAATCTCGCCTTCACTGTTTTCACTGCTGGCAACACGTTTATTTTTGTGGAAGGGCGGACGTTGTTGATGATGGACCTGTTTTTTTTATCGTTGGCTTCGAACGCTCCATTTTTATTGCCATCAGTTTTACCCATATTTTCTTCCGAATTTTAATTGTATTGCTCTTTTCACAATCGACCCTTCCTGTTCCAGAATTGTAAATGTGAAACTGTTTGTGTTTAGGAGCAGGCCGGAACTTTCTTGATGGTAAAGTGGCACATAGAACTGCGATGTTACGTAGTGCCCGAGCAGAGACCTGATCCATGTGTCTTCTCCAAAACGAAAAGGCCACATTGCCCAATGTCACTGATTTGAAAGAAGTCATTCGTGGGTAACACTGGCATACTGGCGAGCTTCCATCACGATTCAGAAAGTTATTCGAAGTCTTCATGTTTCATTTCAAGTTTGATCATTGAAACAGTTGTGCACATTCATGGACAGGTTGACACTGCTAACCCATTGGCATGTGGTCATTTAGAAACGTCTGTAGTTTGGAGCATTCCTTCTTCCTGTCTAAAAAAGAAATTGAATCAAATCAAAACTCAGTAACATGGCCCATGTTATTCACGAATGTGCGAGTATGAGCTGAAACTTGTTTGCCTTTTCGGTTTGTTTGCATGAGTTGGTTTCAGTTGATAGATTCACCTGCCAAACCTCCACAGGTCTAAGAAAACCAACATCGTTTCACGCACTCGCTTAGAGTATGCTCTTTTCAATTTTGAACATTGTGTGTGGTATCGGTTGTCTCGTGTGTTGCCTCAAAAAGCCGCACACGTAGCTTGTTTGTGCGTGATCTTAATCTGCAGGTAGTTTGCTGCACTCAATTTACTCAGAGTTTGAGTTGTCACCACTGATTTTGCGTTTTGGCACTATCAGTTCGGTGAAATACGAAGTCGTGTGGCCAAAGTGCAAAAACGGTCGGGTGCGAACAAGGCTTTTAGAAAACACAAAATGGCAACATTGATGTAGTTTTAACTGCAGTAGCTGGTTACACAGTACATTCACTTGCAGAAAAATCATTCATTTGGCATTGTGCATCACATTGAACAGTTTCCTAATCGCTTGGCAGCTGTTTGACGTTCTAATCGCTGGAGCGAGCGAGCGAGCGAGCGAGGTGGGGCGGGGGCTGCGAGCATGACGCTGGTTGACGGGAGTCTTGAATTGACAGGTGCTGACGAACCACTACGAGCGGTGCGGGCGCTACTACGGCAGCGGCGGCTGGGGCAGCCACGGCACGGCGACGGAGGAGGAGCGACGCCTCACCATGATGCTCTTCAGCGGCATCTTCGACTCCCTCGCGCAGCGGGTGCGTTTAGCCATCCAGATTTGGTGTCTGTTGAGAGGGACAGCAGGGAACCCGTTTCAATCAGAAGAAGTGGAATTGGCATGATTGTGTTTAAAGTTGTTGTGGCTTGCGTGCAAACGGGCACAGCAGGGTAAACAACGTACCAAAGTTCGCACTTTCTCACACTCTGCAGGCGTACGACCCGGAGCTGTTCTCCAAGGCGTTACCGTGCCTGTCAGCGATCGCGTGCGCGCTGTCACCCGACTACACCCTGACCAACCAGGACGACACGCTGTACCGCCAGTACGCCGCGGCGGCGGATGGCTCCTACAACCCGGAGCCCGTCGACACCGCCAGGTCAGTGTGATGAGAGAATAGTCGGCCTGGGAAACTGACAGTCATTGGTTATGATGATGGTGCAAAGAACAAGTGTCGTTGTGAGACAACTCAGGATCTTGTGTGCAAACTCGCGAGAGAAGAACCTTGGGCTCACTGATCACGTGGGACAGTGAAGAATGTCTCGCTTATGATCCCTTCAAAGTCGGGATGTGTTGCAGGGTGCGGATGGCGGATCACTTGATCATGATGGCGAAGGACTTCGCGGAGCATTTCCACGACTCGTGGGCGATGGCGAGGATCGACAACGGCTGGACGTGCGGCTCGGCGTACGACGAGGACGAAAAGAAACACCCGAACCTGAAGCAGTTCAACAAGCTGCCAGAGCGCGTCAGTGCTGCCACATGTTTTGTGCCTCGTCTTTCGAAAGAAGCAAAGAAAGGGGGAAACAAACCTGCATGAAGACGCTCAAACGTATGAACAGCGCAAATTTGCTGTTGAACTCGACGTGGGCAGAAGAGTCACGATGACGAGGTGGAATTGACGTTGAAAAGTGTCATGCTAGTTCATCAGTCTGGGACGATCGTTGAGTTTTGCTGAACAAACTCCACGAGGTGTTTATCGTCGCCGTGTTGTGCTTCCAGGATCGGCACAAACTGCTGAAGCCGGGAGAAGAGGCCATCAAGGCGATGATCGCTTGGGGCGTCGCTATAGAAACGGACTCTGCGCGCTCAGTCTCCAGGTCCCAGATCAAGCGCAAGATGTCCAAGATGTCTCTGGTAAGTGGACACAAAGTGCGTGCTTCATTTGTAGATTAGATCCTGTTCAGTAGCAACCAACTTGACGAGAGAAAAGTGTAATTGCTGGGCAGAGATCCACGACGTCATCAGTATATTTTACTCAAAGATTTGACGAAAGTCGCAGGTTGATGTTCCATGTGTGACACTTGAGGACGTAGTACCCACCTGGGGCGAATAATTTTCTTGTGAGTAATTTGCGTGTGGTTTTGCAACACCAAAGCGTTCCGGGCATGCGTTCAGTCTGCAGTGAAAACAACCTGTCACACTAATCAGTACAGTGTTCGTTCTGCTGGACTTTGCGTCGTGTTGGCTGTGTTCGTATCATGACAATCACTCAGTGTGGTTTTCCTGTCACAGTTCGCATTGACTCTCTTTTGAGTTCGTAAGAATGTTGATTGATGGTGATGCAGTCATTCTCAACTCAACACAAGTCTTGTTTCTTTGGACTGTCTTGTTTGACGTTTGGCACAAACGCGCGACAAATATTTCAACACATTCTGATTGAGTTCAACTTTCTGCTTCTCCGTGCATTCATGCCTGTTTGCCTCATGTGCTTGCCTCTCTCCGACTCTGCCTGCTGTGCGCTGCTCGTCCGGTGCGCGACACGTGTAGAGTTCTCCGCAGGGCGACTACACTCCGCGGCCTGTGGACCTGCGCAACGTGACGCTGACGCGCCAGATGCAGGAGATCGCGGAACGCCTCGCGCAAAACGCGCACGACTCGTGGGCGCTGCGCAAGAAGCAGGAGCTCGAGAACGTCGGTACGTGCCGGCGCGTTTTGCTTCTGCTGTGACTCGCTCAGAAGCACAAACCGGCTTTTTGAGCACGAGTGATATTTGTTTGAGTTGCAAGGTGGCCGCAACTCGGTGCGAAAGAAAATAACGTCCAAAAATTTGGTCGTTGCGGTGATTTGAACTATATAAACATTTCAACACAAAATTAGCCACACATGCATGACACTCATAATCTCCGAGACCATATCTCAAAGATTGCATTTTTCATACCCACCAAGAATCAGTGATGAAAGTTAAAATTTTTCAAGAAACAAAAAAGTCAAAAATGCA